>Ga0268279_1000159_pt1 | contig 51595 bp, 47 predicted proteins | sample saktaG_6_FD_190142 | JGI IMG/M metagenome (GOLD analysis project Ga0268279, IMG submission 190142) | Saline water microbial communities from Sakinaw Lake, British Columbia, Canada - sak_2010_1_5_80m | ecosystem: Environmental > Aquatic > Non-marine Saline and Alkaline > Saline ...
GCCTGATTGAAAATTTAGTGGAACTTAATTTATGAATTTAAATTTCTTTTTGTTTCAAAAAATTAATATTTTTGCCGGAAAGTGGCTATGGTTCGATACTTTGAATATTTATTTTGCTGAACATTTTGAATATGTTTTATGGTTTATTCTTTTTTTATTTTTACTAAAAAACTTTAAGAAATACTGGCCGATGATAATTCAGGCTTTTGGGGCAGCAATTTTAGCAAGATTGGTTATTGTTAATTTTATTCGCTGGCTCTGGCCAAGACCCAGGCCATTCGTTGAAAACAATGTTAATTTGCTCCTATCTCATAACGCAGCTTCTTTCCCCTCTGGCCACGCTGCCTTTTATTTCGCCATATCTACAGTTGTTTATTTTTACAATAAAAAAGCCGGCATCGGATTTTTTCTTGCCAGCTTTTTAATTTCTATTTCCCGAGTGATTTGTGGAATTCACTGGCCATCTGATATTTTAGCCGGAGCGGTTATTGGAATTCTTTCTGGTTGGCTAATTATTCTTTTTTTTCAGCGATTTTTTTCAACCTCATCGAAACAACCACTATAATAACTGTAACTATCATTGCATAAATAAATTTTCCAATTAATTCATTACTTTTCTTAAAAAAAGTCTCAAATAAACTTTTTATTGCCTCGTTCCAGGCCAAGGCTGCTACCAATCCAAAACCGCCCAAAATTAAAGTGATTGTTTTTTCTCTAAATTCTCTTTCTGTCTTTTTTATTTCTTCTAAGGGTTTTAATTTTTTGATTTTATTTAATGGAGATTTCATAATTTAAAACAGTATTTTACGATTGCACAATTATTCTATCAAAAGGTCAATTTTTAAACAAGTTCTAAAGAAGCGCATTTAAACTTGTTATACGACATTTGAGTTTAGGACTAACAAGCAAAACATTTTTAACTTATAATCTTCGAACCAATAATATGACAGATGAGTTAATTGATATTTGTGATGAAAATAATAATTTACTTGGGACCCAAAAGATGTGGAGTGAGGTACATAAAAACGGGCTATGGCACAGGGCTTCACATGTTTGGATATACAATTCCAAGGGAGAAATTCTTCTTCAATTAAGAGCTAAAGGCAAAGAACTTTATCCTGATATGTGGGATATTTCTGCAGCAGGCCAAGTTGAGGCCGGCGAAGAGCCGATCATTTCTGGATTAAGAGAAACTGAGGAAGAAATTGGACTATCAGTCAAAGAGGGAGATTTAGAATTTTTTAAGGTCAAGAAACGTAAAACAATTTTCAGAAATATAAAGGATAATGAGTTTTGTTATGCTTACTTTTTAAAATTTGACGGCGATATTAAAAAATTAAAATTGCAAGATGAAGAAGTTCAATCAATCCAATTTCTTCCGCTTGAAAAAATTGAAGAAGAATTAAAAACAAATCCTGAAAGATATGCGCCTCACGGAAATTATTGGTTTGAAGTAATAAATAAAGTTAAACAAAAACTAAATCTTTAACGAAAGCCCCGGGAAGCCATCCCGGGATGATTATTTCCTGAGTATAGGAGTACCAAAAATTTGATTTTTTTAAAAAAGTGCCGGAGGAGGGACTCGAACCCACAAGCCCTTGCGGACAGTAGATTTTGAATCTACCCTGTTTTCCAATTTCAGCACTCCGGCATATTTCTTAGTTTATTTTATCAAATTTTTATTCTTTTTCAAACTTATAGTTACACTCCTTGTTTGAACATTTAACCTGTCCTTTTTTTGTTTTAACTAAAAGTGCTCCGCATTTTGGGCAGTATTCTCCAGTTGGTTTGTCCCATAAGGCAAAATCACATTTTGGCCAAAGAGAGCAACCATAAAAGATTTTTTTCTTTTTAGTTCTTTTTTCAACCATCTCGCCTTTTTCACATTTAGGGCATTTAATTCCTAATTTTATTTTTTCAAAAGATTCAGTGTATTTACATTTAGGAAAGCGAGAGCAGGCATAGAATTTTCCGAATTTGCCCAGCCGAATTAAAAGTGGGGCTTTGCATTTTGGACAGATTTTTTCGGTTTTCTCAGTTAAAACCTTTTTTACAACCTCCTGATATTTTTGTTTTAGGTTTTCTTCAAAAGGATTGTAAAACTCTCTTATAACCGGAACCCATTTTTCTTTCCCCTGGGCAATTTTATCTAAATCCTCTTCCATTAGGGCGGTAAATTTAATATCAACAATTTTTGGGAAGTGCTCTACTAAAAGATCATTTACCACTGTCCCGATTTCAGTTGGCTGAAAGCGCTTCTCTGCATTTTTCTCAATATAATTTCTTTCTTGAACCGTAGATAAAATAGGAGCATAAGTTGAGGGCCTGCCAATGCCATTTTTTTCCAAGGCCTTAATTATGGTCGCTTCAGTATATCTTGGCGGAGGTTGAGTAAAGTGCTGGGAGGGGATTAATTTTATTAGTTCCAAGATTTCATTTATTTCCAAAGGCGGCAACTCGGTTTCCTCGAATTTCATCGGGTAAATTTTCAAGAATCCATCAAATTTCAGAATCTGCCCTGTAGTTCTAAAAGTGTAATTCTTAGCGCCAATATCAACAGTCGTTGAGTCAAAAACAGCTTGACTCATCTGGCAGGCAATAAATCTTCGCCAAATTAAATCGTAAAGCCGAAACTGTCTGTCGTCTAATTTTGCCTTAATTTTTAACTTCTCTGGCGTTCGATCAGGATAGGTGGGTCGGATTGCCTCATGGGCTTCTTGGACTCTGCCTTTGGCTTTATACTTTCTTAAAAATCCTGCCCAATATTCTTTGCCGTAATTTTCAATGATAAATTTTCTGGCAGCAAATAAAGATTGGTCAGAAAGATTTAAGGAATCGGTTCTGTGATAGGTCGTAAGCCCTTTTTCATAGAGCTGCTGGGCAACTTGCATTGTCATCTTAGCTGGCCAATGGAATCTTCCCCAGGATTCTTGTTGGAGAGTGCTGGTGGTAAATGGTGGTAGAGGATTTCTTTTTACTTCTTTCTTTTCGATATTGATTATTCTGTATTCCGCTTTTTCTAAATCTTTAACAATTTTGTCCGCCTCCTTTTTTATCTTAATTCCCAACTTAGGTATAGTTTCTTCATCTCTTTTAATCAATTTTGCCAGAAATAATTTATTATCCTTTTTCATCTGTGATTGCAGCTCTGCTGCAATTTCCCAGTATTCCTGGGGTACAAAATTTTTAATTTCTCTTTCCCTTTCCACAACCAGACGAACTACTACTGACTGGACTCTTCCGGCTGAGAGGCGTCGAGCCACTTTTTTCCATAAAAAAGGGGATAATTTATAACCAACAATTCTATCTAAAATTCTTCTTGTTTGTTGGGCATCAACTAAGTCCATATCAATTTTCCTTGGGTTTTTGAGAGCTTCCTCAATTGCTGATTTGGTAATTTCGTGAAAAACAATTCTTTGATAAGGTTTTTGACCATTTAGATTTAAGATTTGAGTTAAATGCCAAGATATAGCTTCCCCTTCTCTATCCTCGTCAGTGGCTAAGATGACTATTTTTGTTTTTTCTACTTCCTTTTTTAAAATATTTACATTCCTTCTGGCTTTAGGAGGAATAACATATTTAGGTTTAAAATTATGTTCAACGTCAATCCCAAATTCAGCCTTAGGCAAATCTCTGATGTGACCATAGGAAGAAAGAACCCGATATTTAGGGCCTAAAAATCCTTGAAGCGTTCTTGATTTCGTCGGTGACTCAACTACTACGATTAATTGCATAAATATTTCTTCCTAAATTTCTTACTTTACCTTTTATTTCCAAAATAGCAAGAGTACTGGCAACTTTTGCCGCTGAAAGTTTTGTTTTCTCAATAATCTTATCAATATATAACGCCTCTTCTTTTAAAGCTTCCAAAATCAAATTTTCTTCCTCATTTTCACCTTTTACTATTCTGTCGGTATCTGATACCGACAGAAATAAGTTAAGCTCTTTTAAAATATCGTTGGCGTTTTCAACTAATTTAGCGCCGGTTTTAATCAGATAATGAGGACCTTTCGAGTTTAAAGAATGAACGGAGCCGGGAACGGCAAAAATTTTCCTTTCTTGTTTTCTGGCCCAGTTTGCCGTAATTAAAGCTCCGGATTTTTGTTTAGCTTCCACAACTAAAACTCCAAAAGAAAGACCAGAAATTATCCGATTTCTCTGGGGAAAAGTGAATTTTGACCCAGGAGTTCCCGGTGGATATTCGGAAATTAAACACCCTCCGGTTTCTAAAATCCTTTGAGCTAATTTTAAATTAGACTGGGGATAAATGCTTTTTTCGTCAGCACCTGTGCCTAAAACAGCGATCGTTCTTTTGTTTCTTTCAACTGTTGCTGTATGAGCGAAAGTATCAATTCCTGGTGCTAATCCGGAAACAATGGTTAATCCTGCTTCGGCTAAATCTCCAGCAATTTCCAAAGCTACTTGTTTCCCGTATGGCGAAAACATTCTGGTACCGACTACGGCAAAACACTGCTCATTGGGATTGAGCTCTCCCCGAAAATAAAGAATCTCCGGCGGATCTTTAATTTCTTTCAAAAGTTTTGGATAACTTTTATCTTTAATTGTTATGGTTTTAATCTTGTCCATTTTTAGATTTTATCATTTTGCCTTTAATTTTTCTATACTTTCTGAAAGCATTTGGCAATATAGATTAAGACCGATTGAGTTTATATTTCCTGATTGCTCTTTGCCTAAAACGTTTCCCGCCCCGCGGATTTCTAAATCTTTTAAGGCAATTTGATAACCTGAACCTAATTCTTCGGCCTCTTTCAAGGCATCTAATCTCATTTTAACTTTTTTTGAAAGATGGCTACCGTATAAAAAGTAAGAGAAGGCTTGAATATGCGATCGGCCAATTCTTCCCCTGATTTGATAAGCTTCTGCCAGGCCCAACCTTGTTGAATCGGCGACAATTAAAGTATTAACATTGGGAATATCCAAACCATTTTCGATAATAGTAGTCGCCACTAAAACATCAATTGATTTGCCCTGAAAATCTGCCATTATTTTTACCAATTCTTTTTCCCTCAATCTGCCATGAGCTACGCCGAATTTGACCCCCGGTCTAAAACCCGACATTAATCCCTCTAAGAACTTTTTAGCGGTTTCAATTGTTTCTACTCGGTTATGCAAATAATAAACCTGACCGCCCCTAAGAATTTCTTTTTTGATTGCTTCCCGGATAACTTTTTCTTTCCAGGGCAAGATAAAAGTTTTAACCGGCAATCTGCCAACCGGCGGAGTTTGAATCAGGCTAATATCTTTTAAGGAAGAGAGGGACATATATAAAGTTCGGGGGATAGGGGTTGCAGAAAGACTCAAAATATCTAAAGAGGCCCTTATTTTTTTTAATTTTTCTTTTTGCCTAACCCCAAATCTTTGTTCGTCATCAATAACTAATAGTCCCGCCCCGCCCATTTGAAAGAGGAGAGGGGCAACATCTTTTGATAAAATTCGGTGAGTTCCTATAACAATATCAATTTTACTTTCTCTCAGACTTTTTATTATCTCTTTTTGTTCTTTTTTTGACTGAAGCCGGGAGAGCATGGCGACTTTTACTGGAAGATTTTTAAGTCTCTCTCTAAAATTTTGAAAATGTTGGGAAGCTAAAATAGTAGTCGGACAAATCATGGCTGCCTGATGGCCAGAGTTGACTACCTTTATCATTGCCCTCAAAGCTACTTCCGTTTTTCCAAACCCAACATCGCCGCAGACAATTCTATCCATTGGTTCTGGCTTTTCTAAATCCTTTTTTATATCCTCAATCGCCTGGGATTGGTCTGGAGTCTCTTCAAATTGGAAAGAAGAATTTATTCGGAAATTTATCTCATCTTCTGATAAATAAGGAGGACGGGTGGCGATTTCTCTAATAGCTGCAATCTCTAAAAGTTCTCTGGCTAACTTTTTAACTTCTTCCTTGATTTTTCTTTTTGTTCTTTGCCAGAGGAGAGAGCCAAGCCTGGAAATTTTTGGTTCAACAAAACCAATATAACGGGAGAGTTTTCTTTCCAAGCCGACTGGAACAAATAGTTTGTCACCAACCGCATATTCGAGTTGGTAATATTGTTGATTATCAATTATTAATTGCTGGTTATAAATTCCTATTCCATGGTCCAAATGCACTAAATAATCTCCGGGTTTTATCCCCCTTAAATCGGAAAATAATTTTTGGGATTTTAATTTCTTTTTTAAAATCCCTTTTGATTCTTTTTCATCTTCAACCCCTATATCTAAAGGTTCAATATTTCCAATCTGATTTCCAAAAAATTCAAAGCGAACTGCTAAGTTTAGATTAACTGGAAAAACATCAATAATTCCTCCTCTCTGGGAAAATTCTCCGGGTTCTGAAACTCTCAAAACTTTTTCATATCCCATCTCATCCAATTTTCTTAAAAATTGGGAAAAATTGTAAATTTGATTTCTTTCTAAATATAAAATATTATCTTCAAAAAAAGATTGAGTTTTCCTCGCCTCCAAAATTTTGTTTAAATTTTCTTCAAACCAAAGAAAACCCTTTTCCAAAAAATAGGGGGTAAGTCCAACAATTAAGACTGAATTTAAATTTAATACATTCTTCACCAATACAGGATAATTAAATTTTTTGGGGGGTTGACAAATTTATTCTGTTAGATTATAATATATATAATATAATATATTTTGCCTTCCAGCCTACCTACGAGTGGCTAAACCGAGCACATAACTTTGTTATATGCTCGGGGATGGATTCTAAGCAATCCCTCCTTTAGCTTAGTAGCCTTAGGCCATGGATTAGAACTTTTGTTCTTAATTTATAGCGCTCGGAGGTAGACTGGAGGGTTAAAAAATTTTACAAATGAATAATGAATAAGGAGATGAAAGATGAAAAAAAGAATGAAGGCTGCTTGGTTAGCATTTTTACATCCGGAAATCGGTGAGATAAAGGACTTTACGGGAGCACTCAAGAGAGAAAATTTTCCCCGGGCCGCCAACCGAGAACTGGCTCGAGCTCAGCGTGAAAACCAGCTCTTATGTCTAATCTATCTAGATGTGAATAATTTGAAGAAAAAAAACGATAAGGAAGGGCATAAGGCAGGAGATTTCTACTTAAAAACATTCGTCCAGAATATTATAAAGCATATTCGTCCCTATGACATTTTAGCAAGATGGGGCGGAGATGAGTTTATTCTTCTTCTTCCAAATACCAGTGCCTTAGTAGCTGAAAAGATTATTCGCCGCGCATACAAAAGATTTCCTAATTTTTCTTGGGGAATTAGCGAATGGAATAAGAGCGATAGCTTAGAATTGCTTATCGCTAGAGCTGATAATAGAATGTACCGGATGAAAGAAAAAAATAAGAGATAAGCCGGGGTTATAACGTTTGATTCGTTGCCCCGGTTTTCTATTTATTAAATTCATTCATCGCTACCCCTAATCCTTTTCTCAAAGTTATTTCAACAGCCTCAGCCGTTTTTTTAACCATTTCCTTAACTATTTTTTCTTCTCCCTTAAATTTTTCAAGAACAAACTTTTCGGGATTTTTAGGTTTGCCAGATTTAGGCTGGATTCCGATTCTAAATCTTACAAAATCTTTCGTCTTCAGTTCGCGAATTATTGACTCTATCCCTCTGTGTCCGGCTGCTCCCCGACTTTTGACAATCCTAATTTTGCCGAGAGGTATATCAATATCATCATGAATTATCCATAAATTGTCGATCGGCAATTTATAAAAAGCAATAAGGAGCTTAGCTCCTTTTCCTGAGAGATTCATAAAGGTTTGGGACTTGGCCAAGATTATTTTCTTATTATTAAATTTCCCTTCAGCAATTAAAGCCTGAAATTTTTTTTCAAATTTAAAATCAGAAAAATTGTGCACGTCCCTATTTTTTATGAAAAATTCGTCGATGACTCGAAAGCCGATATTATGGCGAGTAAATTTGTATTTCGGTCCGGGGTTGCCGAGGCCAACAATTAAAATCATTAATTTATTATATCTTGCTTTTGAAAGAAAAAATAGTATAATTAGAAAAGGCGATGAGGACTCCGTCCTCATCTTCGCCTTCGCTTCTGCGGAAGCTCGGCTTATGAAAAAAACTTTTGCCTTTATTTGGGAAATCTCGAAAATAGTTATTATCGCTTTGCTAATAGTTATTCCCATTCGCTATTTTATTTTTCAGCCATTTTTTGTTAAAGGCCAGTCAATGGAGCCGAATTTTGAAAATGGTGATTATTTGATTATTGATGAGATTTCCTACAGATTTCGAGTTCCCCAGAGAGGAGAAGTGATAGTTTTTAAATATCCGGGAGATCCCTCCCAGCGCTATATCAAAAGAATTGTCGGTCTTCCCGGAGAAACGATAGAAATAAAAGATGGCAAAACTGTAATCTTTGAAAATAATCAAAATCTGGTACTGAATGAATCTAATTATCTTTCAGAAGATTTAATGCTTGTTAATTACCCAAAGATTAGTTTAGGCCCAGATGAATATTTCGCTTTAGGGGACAATCGGGGAAGTACCTGGTGGGGAGTAGTCCCTCAGGGGAACATTATTGGCCGAGTGTTTCTGAGAGCCTGGCCGTTTGTCGCCCTTGCAAAAATTGAAGCTCCCAGTTATTAAAGAGGCGAAGAGGACATTGTCCTCTTCTTCAGCTACCCGAGTCGCAACGAAGGGTAGAGAAGAGATTTATCTCTTCGAGTCGCTTTCTTCGGAAGCTCGGTGTCGATGAAAAAATTTTTCATCTCCGTCTTCGTTTTTACTACGTAAAAACTCGATATATGAAGAAACCTAAATTTCAAAGCCCAACCGGGATGCACGATATTTTGCCCGAGGAGCAGAAATATTTCCAGAGAATTTATAATGTTTGTGAGAATATAGCCGAATTCTATGGGTTTAAAAAAATAGAAACTCCCATTCTTGAGGAAGCTGATCTTTTTTCACGAGGGATAGGGCTCTCGACCGATATTGTCCAAAAACAAATGTATAGTTTTAAAACTAAAGGAGACGATTTTCTATCTCTCAGACCAGAAGGAACAGCTCCAATTGTCAGGTCCTATATTGAACATGGAATGTTTAATTTGCCTCAACCCTTGAAGCTTTGGTACCTGGGCCCTTTTTTTCGGTATGAGAACCCCCAGGCTGGAAGATATCGCCAGTTCTGGCAATTTGGATTCGAGATTTTAGGAGAAAAAAGCCCGGTAATGGACATTCAAATTATTCAAATTTTTTATAATATTTTAGAAAAGCTTCACTTAAAAAATTTAATTGTCGAGATAAATAGCATCGGAGATAATCAATGTCGCCCTTATTATAAAAAACTTTTAGGAAGTTATTTTAAATCAAGAGCCCAGTCTTTGTGTTCTGACTGTAAGAGGAGGCTTAGAGAAAATCCTTTGAGAATTTTGGACTGTAAAGAAGAAAAATGTCAGAGGATTAAAGCCCAGGCTCCCCAGATAATAGACCATCTTTGCGAAGAGTGTCATAATCATTTTAAGGAAGTTTTAGAGTTTTTGGATGAAATTGAATTACCCTATCGCCTTAATCCCTATTTGGTTCGGGGGCTGGATTATTATACTAAGACTGTCTTTGAGATATATGGCGATACCGGGGAAGCGAGAGCGCAGGATGCTCTTGTAGGAGGAGGAAGGTACGATGCCTTAGTTAAACTTTTGGGAGGAAAAGATACTCCTGCTGTCGGAGGAGCGGCCGGGATGGAGAGAATTATTCAGGCAATGAAAACTAAAGATATAAAAATTCCAAAAGAGGCTGAAACTAAAGTTTTTTTGGCTCAGTTAGGGGAGTTAGCGAAAAGAAAGAGTTTAAAACTTTTTGAAGATTTTAGGAAAGCAAAAATTCCAGTATTTGAATCTTTTGGCCGAGATTCTTTAAAGGCCCAATTGAACAGAGCTAATCGGCTTGGGATAAAATATACTTTAATTTTAGGACAAAAAGAGGCCTTGGAGGGTACAATTATTATTAGAGACATGGAGACTGGTAAGCAAGAAACAGCAAAAGTGGAGAAGGTTGTAAGGGAAATGAAAAAAAGACTGAAACACCGCTAATAAAATCACTAATTTAAATTATTCCTTAGTTTATGGATTGTCTTTTTTGCAAATTTATTAAAAAAGAATTACCAGCAGATATCGTTTACGAAGACGATAAGGTTTTGGCTTTTAAGGATATTCACCCTCAGGCCCCCTTTCACTTTTTAATTATTCCTAAAAAGCACATTCCTTCAGTAGACCATGTTGAGTTTCAAGATAAAGAATTGATGGGAGAGTTAATCTTAGCTGCCCAAAAAATCGCTAAAGAAAAAAATTTAAGAGGTTATAAATTACAAATTAATGTTGGCCGCGACGCAGGGCAAATAATTGATCATTTGCACTTACATCTCCTTAGCGGAAAACCAATATGATTTTAGAAGTAAAAAAACAAGAAAGGGAAAGTTCTCAGAGTTTAATTCGCCGCTTCTACCGCAGGGTTCAAAAAAGCGGGATTTTGCATCGGGCAAGGAAAAATAGGTTTAGAAAGAGAGAAAAATCTCAACAGATGAAAAAAAGAGCAGCTTTAAGAAGAGAAGAGATGAAAAGAAAATATGAAAAATTAAGAAAGTTAGGCGAGTTAAAATAACAAAATGACATTAAAGGAGAAAATCTTCAGTCAGCTCAATCAATCCTTAAAGGAAGGAGAAAAACTTACTACTTCAGTTTTGCGCATGCTTTCAGCTGTTATAGTAAATAAGGAAAAAGAAAAAAGATACAAATTAACTAAAGCTGAACCGGGGTTAACGGAGAAAGAGCTTGTGAAAAAGAGCGAACTCGGAGACGAAGAGATAATAGAGATTATTTCTTCTGAGATTAAAAAAAGAAAGGAAGCCTCTTCAGAATTTGAAAAAGGAAAGAGGATGGACCTGGCAGAGAAAGAAAAAAAAGAGATTGAAATTCTCAAAAAATATCTGCCTGAGCAACTTTCAGAGGAGGAAATTAAAAGATTAGTTAAAGAGGCGATTGCAAAAACTGGTGCTACAGAGCCCAAAGATATGGGGAAAGTAATGCAAGAATTAATGCCAAAAGTTAAAGGGAAAGCAGAAGGAGGCAAAGTTAGTAAAATAGTAAAGGAATTATTAACGCCTAAAAGTGAATAAATCTTTTTCCAAAATTTTGGCTGTAGTTGTTCTTGCTATCCTTATTCTGGGAGGGATAATATTCTGGGAGTATTGGGATAGCTTGAGGAGCAAAGAAGGAAGGGCGCCTGAGGAAAAAGAAGAGGAAATAAAATTATCAGAAGAGGTTACCCGGGAAATGATAGAGAAAAATGTCAGCGAGATAATTAATAAAGTGCTTCCTTTGAATTTTGATAGAAAAAATGCGGAATATTTTATCGATGATTTAAACAATGACGGTTGGTTAGAAATTATTGTTACGGCTTGCCTCCCTACTGCCCAGTCTCAATATTATGAAAAAGCCTATCTTGGCGTCCTAAAAGTTCTTAATAGCAAAGGAGATTATCAAAAGATTGCCGGTCTTGAATTCGGGGAACCCGTTACTATATTTAGAGATATCCCGAAAGTTGCCGAATTAGATGATTTAGAGAGCTTACAAGATATTGATGGCGATGGTCAAAAAGAAATAATTTTATATTTAGGAACAGGAGGCGCTAGCAATGAAGCCTATGGAATCTTTGACGTGGATTGGCTTAAGCAGGGAATTAATTGGTTAAATATGCGCGAGGAGAATGGTTCGGTCCAACCAACGTTTCTCCTTAGAGGAGGAGGGGTTATGCACCAGGAGACCTTCCAATTAAATGATCTTGATGGAGATGGTAGGTTAGAAATTATTAAGAAAAGCGGAGGATTTATAGGAAACGCATTAACAGAAGAGAAAGACTGGGGAAATTTGGAAAATTGGGATTGGCAGAAAAAAGTATATAGGTGGGATGGAGCAGTTTTTTCTTATGATAAAGAGCTTACTGCAAAACTAAAATGAGACCTTAATTATGGTAGAAGTTAACAATTTAACTACCAATCCAATTAATGAGGAATTTTTAAAGGGGGTTGCCAGAAAAGTTTTGGAAGGGGAAAATGAAGCAGAGAATAATTTATCTATTGTTTTAGTTGGACAGGGAAGAATAAGAGAATTAAATAAAAAATATCGAAAGGAAAATAAAGTTACAGATGTTTTGACTTTTGGTAACGGGTTAAATGAAATTGTTATTTGCCTTCGGGAAGTCAAAAAAAATGCTAAAAAATATAGTATAACCCTTGAAAAAGAACTGACCCGGGTTTTAATTCATGGAATTTTACATCTTTTAGGATATAATCATGAAAAGGATACAAAAGAGGCAGAAAAGATGGAGGAGAAACAAAATTACTATTTATCTCGAATTTAATATAAATTTATAAGAGTATGCCCAGACCCCATATTATAACTGGTTTAGACATCGGAACAAGTACTATAAAAGTCCTTGTTATTCAAAAGAAACCTGGGGAATCAGAGTTAGAAGTTTTGGAAGAGAATCAGCAAAAATCCTCAGGAGTTAGAAAGGGAGTGGTTGTTAATGTTGAAGAGGTGGCAGGGATTATCTCTTCTTGTATAAAGAAAACCGAAGAGAGGTTGGGCAAGAGAATAAATGATGTCTATGCCAATATTGGTGGAAGCCACATATTTTTTATCCCTTCTCACGGATTAGTTTCGGTTTCTCGGGCTGATCAAAAAATTTCTCCAGAAGATATTGAAAGGGTAATTCAGGCTGCCAAGATTTTTTCTTTACCCGCAAATAAAGAAATTTTGGAAGTTTTTCCTAAAGAATTTATTGTCGATGGAGAAAAAGGAATAAAAGAACCCTTAGGAATGCGAGGGGTAAGGGTGGAAGCTGAAGTATTAGTTCTTGGTGGTTTTTCTCCCTATTTAAAAAATTTGACTCAGGCAATTTTAAATTCCGACCTCCAGATTAATGACTTAATATTGACTTCCCTGGCCAGTTCAAGAGCGGTTCTTACCCCAAGAGAGAAAGAATTGGGAGTGGTCCTTTTAGATATTGGAGCCGGGACTAGTTCTTTGGCCGTTTTTGAAGAGGGAGATTTAATTCATACAGCCATATTTCCAATTGGATCTGCTAATATTACAAATGATATTGCCATCGGTCTTAGGACTGATATTGATACGGCTGAAAGAATTAAATTAGAATTTGGCTCCTGCTTGCTTCAGAAAACCGGAAAAAAAGAAAAAATCAAAGGGGAGCTTTTGCCGGAACCCTTGGTTTTTTCTCAAAAAAACCTGGTAGAAATTATTGAGGCCAGGGTTTCGGAAATTTTTGACCAGGTCAATAAAGAAATGAAGAAAATTTCCCGCCAAGGATTGCTTCCAGCCGGAATAGTTTTAACCGGGGGAGGCGCAAAATTGTCGAAAATTACCGATCTTGCTAAAAAAGAATTAAAACTTCCTTGTCGAATTGGATTTCCTCTGGGATTTTTTCCTCCCCAGGAAAATCCTTCCTTATCTGCGGTTTGTGGTTTAGTTCTTATGGGAGTTGACCTCGAAACCGAAAAAGGTGTATCTGGTTTTGATTTCGGAAAAGGAATTGGAGCAAAACTTAAAAAAATATTTAAAATCTTTATACCTTAACTTAAATCTCTAAGATTTAAGTTAAGGGAGATGAAATCTTAAGGATTTCAGAAGACTATGAAAACTGCTACAAAAATAAAGGTAGTGGGCGTTGGCGGGTCGGGCTCAAATGCTGTATCAAGAATGATGAAATGTAAAATCAAGGGAGTAGATTTAATTGCCATAAATACTGATGCCCAGGATCTTGAAAGAGCCAGAGCCCATTTGAAACTTCGGATTGGTAAAAATTTAACTAAAGGTTTGGGAACGGGGATGAATCCGGAAATCGGCCGGAAGGCTGTTGAAGAAAATAAAGAAGAAATTTCAGAAATTTTAAAAGGTTCAGACATGGTTTTTATTACTGCAGGTTTTGGCGGGGGAACAGGCACAGGAGCTGGTCCAGTTGTAGCTGAAATCGCTAAAGGTCTTGGAGCTTTAACTATCGCCATTGTTACCAAGCCTTTTTCTTTTGAGGGTGCTTTTCGGCAGAGGATTGCCGAAAATGGCTTAAAAAAGTTAAAAGAGAAAGTTGATACCTTAATTTCTATTCAGAACGATAAACTGCTGGAAATTTTGGACCCACAAACTTCAGTTCTGAGTGCCTTTTGGATGTGCGATGAAATACTAAGGCAGGCCGTCCAGGGGATTTCCGATTTAATTGTTCTTCCGGGAATTATTAATGTTGATTTTGCCGACATTAAAGCAATTATGGAAAATTCAGGAACAGCTTTGTTTGGGATAGGAAATGGCAGGGGGGAAAAAAGAGCAACAGCTGCCGCCCTGGCTGCTATTAGCTCTCCCTTGCTTAATACATCGATAATCGGAGCAAAAGGAGTTTTATTTAACATCAGTGGAGACCAAGACATCAGTCTCTCTGAAATAGATGAGGCAGCCAGAGTTATTACTGAGAATGTACTTCCAGACGCCAAAGTAATTTTTGGAGCAGTCCAGTCAGAAAAATTAAGAAAAGGAGAAATAAAAGTAACTGTAATTGCTACTGGGTTTTGAAAGGACTTTTCCACAGGTTTTGGCTTTAATCCCGGATTGACGGGGTTTTTTTATTGGAGTAAAATGTAATAATGTTTCAAAACAAAATTACAAAAGTTAAAAAAAGAGATGGGGAGATTGTTGAATTTGACCAAGCCAAAATTGAAGAAGCGATTTTTAAGGCCTTAACAGCTTCTGACCAGGGTGATGGAAAGCGGGCGGGAAAAGTTTCTAACAGAATAGTTCAAATTTTAAATCGCCGATTTAAAAAAGATGAAATTCCTCAGGTTGAGCAAATCCAAAATATTGTTGAAGAAATTTTAATTTTAGAAGGTTTGGTTGAAGCTGCCAAGGCCTATATTTTATACAGGGAACAGAGAAGAAGAATAAGGGAAGCAGTGACAATTTCTGAAGAAGCAGTGGAAAGAGTTGACCAGTATTTAGAAAAACTTGACTGGGAAGTCCAAGAAAATGCCAATATGGCTTTTTCTTTGCAGGGACTTAATCATTATGGAGTTTCTTACATTGTTAAAAGTTATTGGCTAAACAAAATCTATCCAAAGGAAATTAGGGAAGCGAATGAAGGGGGAGATTTGCATATTCATAATTTAGATACTTTAGGTCCTTACTGTGTTGGTTGGGACCTTTATGATTTATTACTTAAAGGATTTGGCGGGGTTTCAGGAAAAATAGAATCAAAACCAGCGAAACATCTTCGAGCAGCTCTGGGTCAGGTAGTGAATTTCATGTATACACTTCAAGGGGAGGCCGCTGGCGCAATCGCTTTTTCAAATTTTGATACTCTCTTAGCCCCTTTTATAAGATATGATAATTTGAGTTATCCCCAGGTAAAGCAAGCTCTTCAGGAGTTTATGTTTAATATGGCTATACCCACTCGAGTTGGTTTTCAATGTCCCTTTACTAATATTACTTTAGACTTAAAACCCTCTCCGGCTTTCGCTAAGCAGCCAGTAATTATTGGTGGGAAGCCTCAAAAGGAAACTTACGGTGAATTTATAGAAGAAATGAAAATCTTCGACAAAGCTCTCTATGAAACAATGTTAGAAGGAGATAAATCAGGAAGGCCTTTTTCTTTTCCAATTCCCACTATTAATATTACTAAAGATTTTCCTTGGAATGACCCTGCTTTTGACGGAATTTTTGAAGCTTCAGCTAAGTACGGAACAAATTATTTTGCCAATTACATCAATTCGGAAATGAAACCGGAAGATGTGCGCTCAATGTGTTGCAGACTTCGTTTGAATTTAACTGACCTTTACAATCGGGGTGGAGGAGGATTATTCGGGAGTGGGTCGTTAACTGGCAGTATTGGTGTAGTTACAATAAATCTTCCCCGAATTGGCTATCTTTCCAAAACTAAAAAAGATTTTTTTGAGAGATTGGGGAAAATAATGGATATAGCCAAAGAAAGTTTGGAAATAAAAAGAAAGACAGTTGAGAATTTTATTGAAAAAGGTTTGTATCCCTATTCCAGATTCTATTTATCAGGAATTAAAAAAATGAGAGATAATTATTGGGGCAATCACTTTTCAACTATTGGCCTTGTTGGAATGAATGAAGCTCTTTTAAATTTCATTGGAGAGAATACCGGTTCAAAAAGAGGAAGAAGATTTACTATTGAAATTTTAGATTTTATGAGAAAAAAATTAGTAAAATATCAGAAAGAAACAGAAAATATTTACAACTTAGAACAAACGCCAGCCGAGAGTACTGCTTATCGTCTAGCTTTAAAAGATAAAGAAAAGTATCCAGATATCATTGCTGCCGGCACCAAAAAGAGTCCATATTATACAAATAGTACTCAGTTGCCGGTTAACTATACTGATGATATTTTCGAAGCTCTAAAACTTCAAGATGAAATCCAATGTAAATATACAGGCGGCAGTGTTCTCCATCTCTTTTTAGGCGAAAGAATTTCTGATATCCAAACAGTGAAAAATTTAATTAAGAAAGTTTTTGAGAGTTTCAAATTACCTTATATTACTCTAACCCCTACTTTTTCAATCTGTCCCGTCCACGGCTATCTATCCGGAGAGCATTTTTATTGTCCAAAATGCACCATTAAACAACCCTGTGAAGTTTATTCTAGAATTGTGGGGTACCTCCGCCCCCTGACACAATGGAATACTGGAAAGGGTCAGGAATTCAAAGAGAGGAAGGAGTTCAAAATTAAAAAACCTGAGTTAGCTAAAACTTAATGCAAATAGGCGGGCTTCAGAAATTAACTCTCATTGATTACCCTGGCCGCTTGGCGGCCACTGTTTTTCTTACTGGCTGTAATTTTCGGTGCCCTTTCTGTTATAGTTCCGAATTAGTTTTGCCAGAAAAAATTAAAAATCAACCTAAAATTTCGAAAAAAGAACTTTTTAAATTTTTAGAAGAAAGAAAAGAATTAATTGATGCTGTTGTTTTATGCGGAGGAGAGCCCGTAACTTCAAAAGGGCTGGCGCCCCTTATTAAAAAAATAAAAAAAATGGGATTTTTGGTTAAATTGGACACCAATGGTTCGGATCCGGCGCTTTTAAAAAAGTTAATTGATGAAAAATTGATAGATTATGTGGCAATGGATATTAAGGGGCCCAAAGAAAGATATGGTGAGTTTGCCGGGGTAAAAGTTGATATTAAAAAAGTCCAAAAAAGCATTGATATTTTAAAAGAGGGGAAGGTTGATTATGAATTTAGAAGCACTATTGTTCCTACACTGCATAAAAAAGAAGATGTAATAGAAATGGCAAAATGGATTAGGGGAGCAAAAAAATATTTTTTGCAAAACTTTCGGCCGGAAAAAACCATTGACTCCGCCTTTGAGAAAATAAAACCCTATCCTGAAGAATATTTATTAGAAATCCAGAAAGCAATCGCCCCACTTTTCGAAGCTTGTCAGGTAAGGTAAAATGACTGCTTCGAGAATTTTTTTATATTTTTGCCTGTCGTTTGTCGGCGGCATATTTTTGAACTCAATTTTTAATATTTCCCAGATTTATATACTGGGATTTTTAATTTTAAGTTTAATTCTCATTTCAGTTTTATGGAAATATAAAAAATTCGTGGTCATTGGTTTTTGTTTAATTTTTCTGGTGACTGGAATTTGGCGGCATCAGGCGACTGAATTAAAAATTACGAATAGCGAATTAAGAAGTTATAATGACCTGGAGAAAAATATTACATTAAAGGGTCAGGTTATAGGGGAGCCGGATATAAGGGCAAATAATATAAAATTAACAATAAGGCCGGAGAACATAGATGGAAAAATTTTAGTTACCGCCAATCGTTATCCTGAGTATCAATACGGAGATAAATTAAAAATTACCGGAAAATTAGAAACTCCCCAAGATTTCGGAGAGTTCAGCTACCAGAATTATCTTAAAAAAGATGGAATTTATTCGGTGATGAGCTGGCCCGAAATTGAATTAATTGAGAAAAATCAGGGAAATTTTATTTATGCTAAAATTCTGAATTTCAAAAATAAATTAAGGGAGAGCATTTATCAGAATCTTTCTCCGCCCCAAAGTTCGATTTTGGGAGCTGTAATTTTGGGCGATAAAAGAAAGATTTCCGAAGATTTAAAACAAAAATTAAATATTTCGGGCGTAAGGCATATTACGGCGATTTCTGGCATGCATATTATGATTCTTTCTGGGATTTTAATGTATTTAGGGATTGCTCTGGGATTATATAGAGGCCAGGCTTTTTATTTTGCCATAACTTTGCTTTTACTTTTTATTATTATGGCTGGGGCGCCGGCTTCAGCAATAAGGGCAGGAATAATGGGAGGACTTTTTCTTTTGGCTCAAAAAGTGGGGAGATTAAAAAGCGCCTCTCGGGTTATAGTTTTTGCTGCAGCAGTAATGTTAGCTTTTAATCCTCTGCTTTTAAAACTTGATGTTGGATTTCAGCTCTCATTTTTGGCCGTAATGGGAATAATTTATTTGATGCCTATTTTTCAGTATTATTTTCTCAAGCGGTTTCCTATAAAATTTCTGGGAGGTCTTCTATCTATGACTCTTGCTGCTCAAGTTTTTACCCTGCCTATTTTGATTTACAATTTTGGTTATATGTCTCTGATTGCTCCTATTACTAATATTTTAATTGTTCCCTTCCTCCCCTTTATTATGATTTCAGGATTTATTTTTGGGCTTTCCGGAATGATTCTTCAACCCCTGGGATGGGTTCTATCCTGGCCTTCTTGGCTATTGTTAACTTACCTGGTAAAAGTAATAGATTTCTTTTCTCAAGTGCCCAAGGCAAATTTTGCAATCTCCTGGATTTGGCTGATGGTTTTTTATTTAATTCTGGGCTACTTTATTTGGCGATTACAAGAGAAACAAAAATTAAAATTTTTAAACTATTAAGATTCTGATACAATAAAATAATGGCAAAGGTTTTAAAATTTCCAAAAGGTTTTTTATGGGGAACAGCCACCTCAGCCTATCAGGTTGAAGGGGGAATTAAAAATAATGACTGGGCAAAAATTTATCCTGCCGGAAAAGCCTGCGACCATTATCATCTGTATGAGGAAGATTTTGATTTAATTAAAAAACTAAATCAGTCAGCTTTCCGTTTTTCTGTTGAATGGTCAAGAATTGAGCCCGAAGAAGGTTTTTTTGATACAGCTGAAATTAAGCATTATTGTAAAATTTTAGAGGCCTTAAAATCTCGAGGTATAAAAACTATGGTAACTTTACATCATTTCACTACTCCCATGTGGCTGGCAAAAATTGGCGGTTTTGCTAATAAAAAATCCGTCTTTTATTTTTCCCGCTTTGCCCAAAGACTGTTTAATGAATACCAGGATTTGGTTGATTTCTGGATAACCCTGAATGAGCCCTTAATTTATGCTTCAAATTCCTATTTATTGGGAATTTGGCCGCCAAAAAACAAAAATCTAATTTTATTTCTAAAAGTTATTAAAAACCAAATTGCTAGCCATAAAGAGATTTATGAGATTTTTCACAGGCTAAATCCCAATGTTAAAGTTGGAAATGCTGAAGGCTATTGTTTTTTTGAACCATTCAGCCCAAAATCTCTTTTAGATAAATTTAGTGTTAAAATTTTACGCTATTTCTGGAATGAATATTCTTTAAACAAAATTAAAAACTACTTAGATTTTATCGGATTAAATTATTATCACCATAACAAAATTAAATTTCTCTTTCGGAATAAAAATGAAAATAAAGTTGTTTCAGATATCGGCTGGGAGATTTATCCTCAAGGAATTTATTATGTTTTAAAAGAACTTAAAAAATGCCAAAAGCCAATTTATATTACTGAAAATGGAGTGGCTGACGCTAAAGATGTAAAAAGAAAAGATTTTATAAGGGACCATTTGTTTTGGGTTCAAAAGGCAATTTCAGAAAAAGCTAATGTTCGAGGTTATTTCCACTGGTCTCTCATTGATAATTTTGAGTGGGAAAAAGGTTTTGGACCAAGATTTGGCTTGATTGAAATCGATTACAAAACTTTAGAAAGAAAACCCCGTCCCTCCGCTTTCTATTATTCAGAAATTTGCAAAAGTAATAGTTTTGGAATTTAGTTAATTTTAAATTTTTATCATGTCTTGGCTAATAGTCATTATTTCAGCTTATTTTATTTTTGCTGTTGTCAATCTAGTTGATAAATATCTTTTAGCCGGTCCAATTCCTGACCCAAAGGTTTATACCTTTTATATTGGGGTTTTAGGAGTTTTAGTTTTATTTCTTGCTCCTTTTGTCGGTTTTTCTGTTCCTCAACCCAGCCAAATTATTTTAAGCCTTTTGGCCGGAGCTATTTTTATCTATGGCCTTTTCTGGTTTTATAAAGCCCTGCGAGATTTTGAGGTCTCTCGAGTGGTGCCGGCAATTGGCGGAATTTTACCTCTTTTTACTTTGGGGCTAATTTATATTTTTTCAGCCGGCAAAGAAACGCTTGGCTATTTTGATTTTTTTGCTTTTATTTTGCTTATTCTGGGGAGTATTTTAATTACCTATGAAAGAGGCAAAAAAATTTCCTTTAAAAGCCTCCAAATTTCTACTATTGCTGCTTTTTTTCTGGCCCTATCTTTTGTTTTAACCAAATACGTTTATTTAGCCCAGCCATTTTGGTCAGGTTTTATTTGGATAAGAATTGGCGGCTTTCTGATGGCCATTTTTTTCTTTCTTTTATTTAAAGAAATTAGAGAAGAAATTTTTAAGAAAAAAGTTAGTTTTAAAAAGAAAACAATAGGAGTTTTTCTTTCAAACCAAGCTATGGGAGCTGGAGCTAGTATCTTGCAAAACTGGGCAATCTTTTTAGCTCCCTTAGCTTATGTGGCAATAATTAACGCTCTTCAAGGAATAAACTATGCTTTTTTGCTGGTTTTTATCATTTTTTTGTCTTTGAAATTTCCCCAAATTTTAAAAGAAGAAATTTCAAAAAAAATTCTTTTTCAGAAAATTATCGCAATTTTACTTATCGGAGCCGGCTTATCAATTTTAGTCCTGCAATAAAATTGACGGAGAAGAGTTCTCCGTCAATTATTTGCCTCAAAATTTTATTATTATATAATTAAAATACTTATGAAAAGAATTTTTAAAAAAGCCCTTTTTGGTTTATTAATTTTAATTTTAATTTTAATACTTTATTTTTTTATTGGAACCCCTTCTCCGGCAGAAGAAATTACCTGGGGAGTCGATTTTTCCCAAAAGCATGCCGAAAATTTAGGGCTTGACTGGAAAGAAACTTATTCCTCTTTACTTGATGATTTAGGAGTAAAAAACTTGAAAATAGCTGTTCCTTGGGATATACTTGAGCCGGAGCCAAAGGAGTATAATTTTGAGTCTTTTGATTGGCAAATCAAAAAAGCTGAAGAAAAAGGAGCAAATCTTCTTTTGGTAATTGGGATGAAAACCCCCCGCTGGCCGGAGTGTCACATTCCGGAATGGGCGAAAAATTTGGAAAAATCTCAACAGCAGGAAAGAATTTTAAAGATGCTTGAAGAAATCGTCTTAAGATATAAAGATTCGCCGGCGATTAAATATTGGCAAGTTGAAAATGAGCCTCTTCTTCCCTTTGGAGATTGTCCCTGGAGAGATAACGAGTTCTTAAAAAAGGAAGTAAATTTAGTAAAAACATTAGATAACCAAAAAAGGCCAGTTATTATTTCTGCTCCGGGAGAGCTGTCTTTTTGGATTCGGACAGCTAAAATAGGGGATATAGTAGGAACTACTCTCTATAAAAAAGTCTGGTTTCGGCAAATAGGTTTTTATCTTACCTATCCTCTTCCTTCAGTTTTCTATTGGAGAAAAAGCCAAATTATAAAAAAACTATTTAATAAAGAAGTGATTTGCATTGAACTGCAGGCTGAACCTTGGGGTAAAAAATTGCTTTATGATTCACCGATTGAAGAGCAGAAAAAGACAATGGATTTAGAACAATTTAAAAAAAATGTCGAATGGGCCAAAAGAACCGGCCTAAAAGAATTCTATCTCTGGGGAGGCGAATGGTGGTATTGGATGAAAGAAAAACAAAATAAACCAGAAATTTGGAATGAGGCAAGAAAATTATTTATTCAATGAATTTAAGCATTATTATTCCAACCTTAAGTGAAGAAGATTATTTGCCCTTATTACTTGAATCAATTAAGAAGCAAAATTTCAACGGAGATTACGAGATAATTGTGGCTGATGCCCGATCCCAAGATAAAACAGCTGAGATTGCTAAAAGTTACGGATGCAAGGTTGTTCCCGGAGGATTGCCTCCAAAAGCAAGGAATGAAGGAGCAAAAAAGGCCAGAGGAGAGCTATTTTTATTTTTAGATGCTGATGTAATTTTGCCTGAAAATTCTTTGGAGAAATTTTTAAAAGAATTCAAAAAAAGAAATTTAGATGTTGCCTCTTGTCTTATAAAATCTCAGAATAAAAATCTTATATCAAAGATTTATTATAATATTCTTTATAATATTAGCATTTTATTACTAGAAAAAATTCGTCCTTCAGCAATGAATTTTATGTTAATTAAACGAGAACTCCATCAGAATATCGGTGGCTTTGAGGAAACAATAAAATACGGAGAAGACGTAGATTATTTAACGAGGGCTTCGAAAATTGGCAAGTTTGCCATCTTAAAATCTGCAAGAATACTATCTTCAACAAGAAGATTTGAAAAAGAGGGCTGGATAAAAACTGGATTAAAATATGTTTTTGCAACTTTTTATCTTCTAATTATAGGCCCAGTTAAATCAGATATTTTCAAATATAAATTTGGCCATTACAAAAGTCGATGAAGCTGAAGCTTCATCTTCAGCTTCGGCTTAATAAATTAGCCTTGCTAAATGAAAATTTTAAATTTTAAAAAACTATCAAATAGTTTTAGAGCCGCTTTCCATGGATTGAGGTTAGTTATTTGCGAACAAACCTTCCAAATTATGGTTTTGATTGCTTTGGCAACCATATTTTTAATGATTTATTTTGAAGTAGCCCTCATTGAAAAATTAATTATAATTTTTCTGATTGCGGTAGTTTTAGCCCTTGAGCTTATTAATACTCAAATAGAAAAAGTTTTAAATATTTTAAAACCAGATTATGACCAGAAGGTAAAGATAATTAAGGACATCTCAGCCGGGGCGGTCCTTTTATTCTGCCTGGGAGCTATAATTATCGGAATTTTGATATTTTTCCCCTATCTTCAAAAACTAAAAATTGAGCTTCCTCAATTTGAATTACCAGGAAGTAGGATTGAAGAACAGACTGTCCCTGGCCAGGAATCAATTGGAGAGTGTTTACCCCAAACCTCTCAAGAAGAGAAGGTAATTTCAGCGGTCAATGAAGCTTCTCCAGCCGTAGTCAGCATTATTATCACTAAAGATCTTCCCATAATTGAAGAATATTATATTAATCCTTTTGGAGAAAGTCCTTTTGAATTTCAAATTCCTCAATATCGCCAAAAAGGGGTTGAAAATAAGGAAATTGGCGGAGGAACTGGTTTTATTGTTTCTTCTGACGGGATGATTCTAACCAATCGTCATGTTGTTTTAGACAAAGAGGCTGAATATACCGTCTTAACTAACGATGGCAGAAAGTTTCCAGCTAAAGTTTTGGCAAGGGACCCGGTTCAGGATTTGGCGATAATCAAGATTGAAAAAATTGACGAGCCCTTTAAGATAGTAAAACTTGGTGATTCTTCAAAATTGCAAATTGGCCAGACAGTTATTACCATTGGTAACGCCCTGGGAGAATTTCGAAACACCGTTTCAGTTGGTGTAATTTCCGGACTTGGCCGAACAGTTACAGCTACCGGCGGCGGAATAGTGGAAACAATCGAAGATGTTATTCAGACTGATGCCGCAATTAACAAAGGAAATTCCGGGGGGCCTCTCTTAAATCTCAAAGGGGAGGTAATTGGAATAAATACCGCTATGGCTTTAGATGCTGAAAATATTGGTTTTGCTATTCCAATTAATAAAGCCAAAAAAGCAATTGAGGATGTCAAGACTTTCGGGAAAATTGTCTATCCATTTTTGGGAGTCAGATATGTTTTAATTACCGAAGAAATTCAGCAAAAAAATAACTTACCAGTAAATTATGGAGCATTAATCACAGGGGGCGAAGGAGAACCGGCAATTACGCCGGGGTCTGCTGCCGAAGCAGCTGGTTTAAAAGAAGGAGATATAATTTTGGAATTTGCGGGAGAGAAAATCACCTCTGAGAATTCTTTGGCGAAAATCATCATGCTTTATAATCCCGGAGATAAAGTGGTTTTAAAAATTCTCCGCGATGCTGCAAAAATCAATATTCCCGTCACTTTAGGCGAAAGAAGCGAATAACTCTTGATTTTTTTGAAATTTTCCTCTAAAATTAAAATGTATGAACGGCGCTAACTTTACTCACAAAGCCCAAGAAACTATACTCTCTTCTCAAAATATTGCCCAGGAAAAGGGTCAGCAGCAGATAGATGCCTTGCATCTTTTATATGCCCTGCTTTCCCAGGAAGAAAGCGTGGTTTTAAATTTGCTTCAAAGATTAGGAATTGATATTGAAGGGTTAAAAAGAAAAACAAAATCATCCTTAGATAAAATCTCGGTAATTGTTACCCCCCAAACTTTTGGCCAGTTTTATTTAACGCAGGATATGGCTAAAGTCCTTGACCGAGCGAGAAGTGAGTCAATGAAGATGGGCGATGAATTTATTTCAGTTGAGCATCTATTTTTAGCCTTGCTTGTTACTGAAACCAAGGCCAAAGAGATTTTAGATAAGGCCGCCTTTTTGCAGGCAGGAGGAGCCGCAACCTTAGAGTTCGGCAAATTAGACTATGAAACGGCTTTAAAAATTTTAGCCCAGATTCGAGGAGGACAAAGAATTACCGACCCTGAGCCGGAATCAAAATATCAGGTTGTTGAAAAATATGCCCGGAATTTAACTTCCCTTGCCTATCAGGGAAAACTTGACCCGGTGATTGGCCGGGAAACAGAGATTCGCCGACTAATGCAGGTTCTTTCTCGGAGAACAAAAAATAATCCAGTTTTGATTGGGGAAGCCGGAGTTGGAAAAACCGCTATTGTTGAAGGCCTGGCTCAGGGAATTGTCAAAGGGGATGTCCCGGAAAGCATCAAAGAAAAAGAGATTATTGCTCTGGATTTAGGGGCAATAGTGGCTGGAACAAAATATCGCGGAGAATTTGAAAACAGGATAAAGGCCCTGCTTAGAGAAATCAATCGAGCCTCGGGTAGATATATCTTATTTATTGACGAACTTCATACGTTAGTAGGGGCTGGGGCGGCCGAAGGAGCAATTGACGCCTCAAATCTTTTGAAACCAGCTCTATCCAGAGGCGAGCTGAGAGCAATTGGAGCTACTACCTTGAAAGAATATCAAAAATATATTGAAAGAGATCCGGCCCTGGAAAGAAGGTTTCAGCCAATTTACGTTGCTGAGCCCTCAATTGAGGATACAATTTTGATTTTAAGAGGGATTAGAGAAAAATACGAATTACATCACGGAGTAAAGATAACAGATTCGGCTTTGGAGGATTGCGCCCAATTAGCTGCCAGATATATTACTGATAGATTTCTGCCCGATAAAGCCGTAGATTTAATGGATGAGGCAATGAGCTCTTTAAGATTAGAAATTGAGTCAGAGCCAGCTGAATTAGATAATTTAAAAAAGGAAATTCAAAAATTGGAAATTGAAAAGGAAGCAATAAAAAATGAGAAAAAAACTCTAAGAAAAAAGGTGATTTCCCGCCAATTAGCCGATTTAAAAGAAAGGGCAAAAGAAATTGAGGCAAAGTGGAAATCAGAAAGAGAAACCATTACGAAAATTAAAAATCTGAAAAAAGAGATAGAAGAGGCTCGCTTTGGGCTTGAAAGAGAACAGGCAGCAACTAATCTTCAAAAAATGGCTGAAATAAAATATGGGAAAATCCCGGATTTACTAAAGGAATTGAAGGCAACTGAAAGAAAATTAGGTCTTTTGCAAAAAAACCGGCCTCTTTTGAAAAAGGAGGTATCAGAAGAGAACATCGCCCAGGCTGTTTCTCGTTGGACAGGAATACCAGTAACTAGACTTTTGGAAGCAGAAGCCAAAAAATTGGAAAAGATGGAAAATATTATTTCTCGGCGGGTGGTTGGTCAAAAAGAGGCAATTCTGGCAATTTCTAATGCTATTCGGCGCTCCCGAGCAGGAATTTCTGAGGAAAATCGGCCCTTAGGTTCATTTATGTTTTTGGGGCCGACCGGAGTAGGGAAAACCGAGACCGCCAGAGCTTTAGCTGAATTCTTGTTTAACGACGAAAATGCCCTGGTCAGATTGGATATGTCAGAATATATGGAAAAACACACTGTTTCAAGAATGATAGGTTCTCCTCCCGGCTATGTTGGGTATGAGGAAGGAGGCCAGCTGACTGAAAAAATTCGAAGAAGGCCCTATAGCGTAATTTTACTTGATGAAGTTGAAAAAGCTCATCCTGAAGTTTTCAATATCTTGCTTCAGATTCTTGAAGACGGGAGGCTGACTGATTCCAAGGGAAGGGTGGCTTCCTTTAAAAATGCAATTTTAATTATGACCTCAAATGTTGGCTCAGAATATATTGCCAAGATGGGAACTCTGGGATTTTTGGGGGGAAAAGAGGATTCCTCTCAAAGAGAATCCCTGAAAGAAAAAGTCCAGGAGGCTCTAAAAGAAAATTTTCGGCCAGAATTTTTAAATAGAATTGATGAAATTATTATTTTTAACTATCTTGGAAAACCGGAAATTAAAAAAATTGTTGAACTCGAGCTTTCAAAGGTTGAACAACGTCTGAAAAATAAAAAACTTAAAATTAAGGTCACCGATTCTGCCAAAGAATTTTTAGCAGAGAAGGGTTTTGACCAAAGTTTGGGAGCAAGACCCTTAAAAAGAGTAATTCAGAGATTAATTCTTGACCCTTTATCCTTAAAAATAGTTTCTGGTGAAATTAAAGAAGGAGAAAGGGTACTGGTTGACCTTGAGGATGATAAAATTAAATTTCTGACTCCAAAAAACTTAATTAAAACTAAATCCCACAGGGAAAAAATTACTGTTTAAAATTTGAAATGTTAAAAAATATTTTTAAAATTGTATCTATTTTTATTATTGGAATGGTTGGGGGAATTTTCGCCGATCAAATTTTCTGGCCTTATTTTATGGAAAGGCCTCTTTTTTATCAATACCGACTTGAACAGGCCCCGATTTATGTTACTGAAAGAAAAGAAATTACAGTTGAAGAAAATGTTGCTCTAAGAAATGCCATTGAAAAGGTAGATAAGGCGGTTGTCGGAGTGAAAACAAAAACAAAAACGGGGAAAATTTTAGAAGGTTCAGGATTGATTGTTTCCTCAGATGGCTTGATAGTGACCCCGGCTGATTTAGTTCCTTCCGGTTCAGAGGTCACTTTTTTCTGGGATGGAAAATCGCCCTCATTTCAAATTTTGAAGAGAGATTTAAATGAAAATTTAGCTTTGATAAAAATCGAGGAAGCTAACTTGCCCACTACTGGATTTGCTGATTTAGAAAGAATAAAGTTAGGGGAGAGAGTTTTTCTAATAGGTGTAATTTTTGAAAAAGGAGGAATTCCTAAAAAAGCGGTGAATGAAGGGATTGTCAAAACTTTTGATGAAAATTCTATTCAAACCAACATCATTGAGGACCCTACTCTTTCGGGGAGCCCCTTATTTAATATTGAAGGTAATGCCCTGGGGCTGAATATGATTGACAGAGAAGGAAAAGTTACGGCCATCCCCATCTCCAAAATCAAATCCTTCATCGGATTGTAGATTTAGTTCAAACTTTACTTCCGGAGCTCGCGATTTCAAGCCGTTAGGGCTTGTTTTTTTTATTATAAGTGATAAGATAATAAAAAATCACAAAAAAGGAGGGATAGAATGTTATTACACAGAGCTATTACTGTTTCTAGGGTTACGGTTACAGAAAAGGGGATATTTGGCAGGAGAAAAGTTTTAGAGCTCAGGGATGGAAGAGGGCGGATAGGGCTTGCTTTTGAGGGCGGTGCTGTAGAAATAGCCCCCGCTGATGAGTATAGTGATGAGCATGGGCCACGACAGTTATTTTCCTTATCTAACTACGATGTAGAATATGTGCCGAAATAAAGAATATTAAGGAGGGCAGTCACTATATTAATGCCTACAGATAGATTATTCGTCTGTAGGCATTTTGTTTTTAATTTATCAAATAGGCTCTAACATCGTCCAGCCAGGGCAGGAGCTACAAGATAAAACTTCCTATTCTTGGCTTATTTTGATGTAAAAAAGGTCGAGAACCTTTTAAAAACTTTTTTAAAAGGAAAACTCGACCTTTTTTTATATAACGTAGACACTAAATGCCTGGTATGGATCTAGAACGCTTTCCATAGCCCTGTATCCAATGTTCTCGCCGACCTTCAACTTTATTTCGTAATTGCCCACATCCCTATCTCTTATTTTTTCGCTTTTGCCCTTCGTTAAGAAAAGCTTATTTATTGCTTTGGTATCCTTTTTCCAGCTTTTTACCTGGCTTCTTTTAAGGACAATTTCATCACCCACATGCAAATTCTCTCTTTCAAAATATAGGGTTAGGTCACTAGCTCCAAAGATAGGGTCATCAACTCTTAAGGCATATTTTTTCATTTCCGTTCTAACCTCCTGATACACAGATTATTCAATCCATCATTTTCTATTGACTTCCAGAATTTCCGACAGCCTATAACGCCCAATGTTATATATCCAACAAAAATAGCTCCGGAACCAACAATTAACCATATCCACCAAGGTAGCACCGTAATCACCCTCCCTTTCATTTTTTTTCTTTTTAATATATCACTCCCAATATAAAATTTTTAATATTCTGACAATAGATTACGTCATTTTAGAGAACTTGTCAATAGGTTAAAAGAGGTGACTATATCAACATAACAAGTCAGGGCTAAAATCTCTATCGATTTCGTAAACCAATAGTTAAATAACCAACACCCGAGGTTGGTAAGTCGTCAGTACTTCACTAACACCCGAGGTTGGTTTTTTATAATTATTTTATGATAAGATTGAATAATGCCTTATCGAAGAATATTTTTTGAGAAAAATTCACCAGTTCATATTGTTTCTCGAGCAGTAGAGAGAATAAAAATCTTTGCCGAAGAAGAAGATTGTTATAGATTTATTTTCAATTTCTATGCAGTTAATTTAGGGAAAAAACCTTTTAACATTAGGGGCAAAGACATAATAAAAGCCGGCCAAGCCTTACTCAACGGAGAAAAAATTCCTTCAAAATTCGTAATTATAGAACATCCTCCTTTAGTTTATCTTTTAGATTTTTCATTTGTGATGAATCATGATCATCTCTATTTAGTACCAAATATTGAAAATTCAGTGCCGCTCTTGATGCAAAAATTAAATAATGGATTTGCTAAATATTATAACCTAAAACATAATCGAGAAGATGCCCTTTTTGGCAGGCGCTACAAAAGTATTTTAGTTAAATCGGAGTATCAATCAGATGCAGTAAGTCGGTATGTAAGCATAGTTAATCCTTTAGATGTTTTTCAGCCTGGTTGGCGAGAAAAGGGTTTACAGGATTGGCAGAAAGCTTTTGAATTTTTAGAGAATTACCAGTTCTCGAGTTTCCCAGACAAAATAGGCAAAAGGAATTCTGAGATATTGGCCCCAAAGGAAATTTTAGAGAAATACTCTTTATTGGCAAAAATCGGACCTGAGGAGTTTCGAAAATTTGTCGAAGAATTTTTAAAACAAAAATCATCCCCCTTTTTCTTAGAATAGTTCCTTAACCAACCTCGGGTGTTGGTTAAAATGGAATTTTGAGTTTTCCACAGTTTTTTAATTGACACTGTTTTAGGGGTTGATAGAATAAAAAAATTATTATTTTCTATGTTGAAAAGAAAAAAAATTATTATTTCAATAATTATTATTTTACTCCTCGTTGCTGGAGGAGTTTTTTGGTGGTGGCAAACAAGGGAAATGAAAGGAAGTCCGGAAGATTATGTGATTAAAGAAACTACGGAAGGAACAATAGTAGAAAATAAAAAAGCAGGATTAATTGTAAAAGCGCCCGAGGGGTGGGAAGGAAGAAAGATAAAAGACATAGAAGAGGGCTCGTTTATAATACAAACTTTAAATGTTGCAGGCAAAAAGAATAATGATGTTATAATGCCTCCCTTAACGCAAGGGTGTGGCATAGAGATTGGAATAAATTATAAAAAGTTGAGCTTTGAAGAAATAGAGCAATCTGCAAAAGAAATATATTTGAGGTTAGAAGCTACAGATCAAAGGTTTGAAAGAACGAGAGTAGATAATAAAGAAGCTTTAAAAAATATTGTAAGTACTCAGTATGCCGGCCCAATGATAGGCGTATATGTTCCTACAAGCGATAAGGTGTATAGTTTTACACTTATTTGGGCACCCGATGAAAAAGAAGAGTGCATAGAACAATTTGAGAATTTTTTAGAAACAGTTTCAATTAACCCCAGTTAGAAAATTTTTCTAACGAGGGAAATTAGTTCTTTTAAATAAACAAAGCGGACCTCGGCTAGAGAGAGGCAGTTCTTTGAGAATATAATAAACAATTTAATATGGATTGATATCGTACCAATTTTTATGCAAAGCTATTTTTAAAATAGGCGGTTTTTATCTATTTTTCTGCTAATTTCTATAGCGGCTTTTTTGGTTTTGCCAAAAATTATTTTGGCAGAAGATTTTGAAAACATTACCCGAGAAGAGATAGGAAAATACCTTGAATTACCCGCTGATAAAGTTGAAAGTTTAATTCGTTCTTTAATAAATTTATTTTACTCTAAATGGATGGATTTGGTGAGTTCTGGTTATTCTACTGCCGAACAAATGGCAGTGCCGAGTATTATGAAAAAAGCTGTTCAGGTACAGGCATTAGATTATCTCTTAATTGATGCCCCTGTTAATATTACTTTTGGAATAGTTAAAAATGGAGTAAAAATCGCTAAAATATTTTTAACTCAAAATCCCTCTGCTCTTCTGGAAGAATTAGAAAGGGAAAGTGTCCAAAAAGCAGTTGCTTATGGAATGAGCGTTTTATTAGAGAAGGAGATTAGAATAAGTCCGGGAGCAATAGAATTTGAGTATAAACTAAGAGAAGGAGGGATAAGAAAAGCTCTCATTCAATATATTATGATTTATAAACCTTTTGATACTAAAAACGGAGAAATGATAGTTAGATTTTATTCAGCACAATCGCTTAATCCTCCTAAAAATGAGGGCAGTCCAGGTATGAGTTTGTTTATGTATACCGAGCTTACCACCGACCTGCCTCCTTTCATTGTTGATATCCGCGGCGCTGTAGAAAATTATCAATGGGTTGGCAAGCCTTCAATAAAAATAGATTTTCCGCCAGAAGTGCCAGATCTTGGTATTAAACCCCTTACTTTTTGGGAAAGGCATTTTTTGAAGAATATAGAAAGCACAATTAACGATATTAAAGTAATTATTACTAAAGGTGCTGGGATATCTCCAAAAATAGTAGAAACTCTTTTTAATATACCAAAAACTGCTATCAATATTTGGAACGAAATAAAATCAACTTTTTCAGAAATTAATCCTTTTTCGCCGGCAGCTTTAGTTCAAACCCCAGCGGTTGAGAAAGAAAAACCGCCAATTGAGGTAGGACAAGAGGTAGGACAAGAAGTGCCGACAGGAACAAAAGTTGAAACTTTAGAAACTAAACCACAAACTGAACCAGAATCAGAACCAAGGCCTCTTAGCGATTTAGAAAAAATGCAGGAGGACCTTGATGATATTGCTGAAAGGATTGATATAATGACTCAGGAAGTGGCTAAATTGGTTAAGGAAAAAAGTATCAAAGAAGAAGAGGAAAAAGATGAAGAGATTGAAGAATTAAAAGAAAAAGAAGGCACAGATAAAAAGGAAGGAGATATTTGCATTGTAAATATCAACACTGCTTCAAAAGAAGAACTGCAAAAATTAACCGGTGTTGGGCCGGTAACAGCCCAAAGAATAATAGAGGCAAGGCCTTTTTCCTCTATTTATAACCTGATAAAAGTGAGCGGAATTGGTGAAGCAACCTTGCAAAAAATAATAGACCAGGGTTGCGCCTATGTTGAAGGCGATACCGGTCCTAGCAGCTCTAGCCCTATTTCTTCCTCTGGCGGCGGAGGAACCACTTCACCATCGCCACCAGTGACTTATCCCAAAATTTTAATTTCAGAGAATCAAATTGAAGGTCAGACTGCTAAAGATGAGTTTATAGAACTTTACAATCCTAATTCTCAGAGCGTTGATTTGACTGGTTGGGCTCTAAAAAAGAAGACATCAGGAGGCAATGAAAGTAATTTAGTTAGTTCAGCTAAATTCTCAGGCATAATTCCTTCCGGAAGTTATTTTCTAATTGTTCCTCAACCGAATGACGATGGCAGTCCTAATTATCAGGGTTCAGCTCTTCCTGATCTTTATTACTCCGGGAAAACTTACTCAATAGCTGGTAACAATACGGTTTTACTTTATGACCCAAATGGTAATTTAGTTGATAAAGTGGGATTTGGTTTTGCTCAAGATTTTGAAACGGCTCCTGCTGAAAACCCTCCTCCTGGAAAAAGTATTGGAAGAAAATGGGATGAAAATAATCAAACTTATCAAAACACAGATAATAATCAAAATAATTTTGAAATTCAAAATCCAACTCCCAAAGCTCAAAACCAAAGTCCTGTAGAGAGTGGAGAAGAAACTCCTCTCGCCGTGGTTATTAACGAAATTGCTTGGATGGGAACTGCGGCTAGTTCAACTCATCAATGGATTGAGCTTTATAATAACACCGCTTCAACCATTGATATTACCGGCTGGCGATTATTTTCTGCTAGCGAAAATTTAAACATCACTTTTTCTACATCAAGTATTCCGGCTAATAGTTATTATTTAATAGAAAGAACTGATGATAATGCAGTCAGCGATATTGTTGCTGATTGGGTTGAATCCTTTGATTATGGATTAAGCAATGACGGTGAGAGATTAGAATTAAGAAACGCTTCCAGCACTTTAATAGATTTGGTTGATTGTTCCTCTGGTTGGTTTTCCGGAAAAGTCAGCCCAGATTATATTTCGATGGAAAGAATTAACCCCAAACTTGCCGGGGATAATAGCGCGAGCTGGGGCAGCAATAACCAAATCACCAAGAACGGCTTGGATAAAAACGGCAATCCAATCAACGGCACGCCCAAAGCTCAAAACAGTGTTTTTCAATCACTGCCGCCAAGCCCAATTATCGATTTAGCCATTAACTCTGGCGCTAGTTCTTCGAACAAGGCAGTATTAACCTGGTCAGCTCCTTCAGACCTTGATACTCCTACGGCTAATCTTTCCTACGATATTCGCTACCTCATTGGCACGGAAATTACAGAAGATAACTGGAGCCAGACCTTGCCTTTTAGTAATGAGCCAACTGTTCTTGCGGCCGGTAATTCTCAAACTTACGAAGCTTGGCCCTTAAATTATGGCAAGACCTACTATTTTGCCCTAAAAACTTATGACGGCGAAGTTTATTCTCAACTTTCTAACATTATCTCCTATCAGACAGGTTTGGCCCCTGACTTTAGCTGGCCTCAAGTTCAGCAGAATGCAAAGCGGACAGGCAGAAGTTCTTTTGCTGGGCCGTCTCTTGAGACCGCCACTATTAAGTGGATTTTTGAAAAACAGGTTTATACCTTGGCAGTTGAAGCTGAAGGCATCCTTTACGCTGGCACAACAAAAGGCCTCTACAGTTTAAATCCAGAAGACGGAACCGAGCGATGGTTATCAACAGCTCTGACTGATACAACCGGAATAACGATTGGTCAGGATGGCACGATTTATACTATTTCTGACCAAGGGTTGGCAGCCATCGACCAAATCGGTAATAATCTCTGGGAGTATCCCTTGTTCGTCCATTACCGAGATCTGCAGCCAGTAGTCAGTCAAGGAAAGATTTATGTTCTGGCAAGCTGTTCTTTTCCCGCAGGTTCTATTGATTTCTCCCTGTTGAGTTTTACAGAAGGCGGCACAGTTGAGTGGATTTATAATTTGGCAACCGAAACTCTTTATCAAAACCCCTCTTTCTCTTGTGGCAGTCCCGCCAGTAAGTCTGAGGGCCGGTACACTTCCTCGCCGGCTGTTGATGCTGATGGCAATATCTATTTTGGAATTGAAAAAACCCTTTATGCGTTTAGCTCCAGTGGAAACTTAAAATGGAAAAAAGAATTTTCTGAAGGCAAGATTAATACTCCATTGATAGGGGAGGATGGCACAATTTATATAATAAGCGACCGACTCCAAGCTATAAATTCGCAAGCGGGAGAACTAATATGGCCCCAGCCTTCAGTTAAAGGTTCAGGGAATTTTTCTTTATCCCTCGGCGATAATTTTCTCGCCACAGCTTACATTAACTCTGGCGCGGTTTATTCTGTAAATCTTTTGGGCGAGCTTAATTGGTGGAAAGATAACCTTGATTTTAATAGTAATTCCGCTCCCCTGGTTGACAAAGAGAATAATATTTATTTAGTAACTCATACCTCTAACTTTTCAACCTTGAGAGCATTTAATTCGGCAGGTAAGCAAACAACATACCCCGCGCTGCTGGGTACTCCTTCTTTAGGGAGTCGTTTTCTCGCTCTTTCTGCTAATGGAGTTTTGTATATCCCTGGCCAAAAACTTTATGCAATTCAATAACCAACCTCGGGTGTTGGTTATTTGCAAAGAAGAGACCTTTGCCTGTCGGTATCAAATACCGACAGGCCTAGACCTTCTTTTTTATTTTTGGTATAGTTTTCTTATTAGTAATTTATGAACAAAGATTTTTTACCCCAAATTACAAATGAGATTTATCGTCTGACTTTGCTTTTTCCCAAAAAGGAGCCCTTGAGATACAAAATGCGAGAATTGGCTGATGAGATTTTAGCCAAATGTTTAAGGTTGAATTTTAAACAGGAGCCGGTTTTGGAGGATTTGGAGGTTTTAGACAGCTTCTTTGAAGTGGCAAAAGCTCAAAATTGGGTTAGCCCGGCTGAGGTCTTGAAATTACAGCAAGAATATAGTAAAATAAAAGAGAATTTAAAAACGCAGGCTAATTCAGCGCCTCGGAGCGGAGGGGATTGCGGGGAGAATCCCCAAACTGTCCCTAATGAGCGCCAGCAAAAAATCTTGGAAATTTTAAAAGAAAGAGAAAAAGCCCAGGTTTGGGAAATAAAGAAATTTTTTCCCGAAGTGGCCAAGAGAACTCTCCGAAGGGATTTTGAATCTCTTTTGCAGGAAGGAGCAGTGGAAAGAATAGGGGAGCGAAATGACACTTTTTACAAGCTCAAAAGCTCAGCACGCAGTCTGTCGGTATCTGATACCGACAGACCTCTAATTGAAATTTAGGTAGGACATACATATATTATATAGGTAGGACGCGTGTCCTACCCTTTGTCCTAACTCTTTTATGGCTAATCAACGAAAAATTTTTAGCAGCATTTATGACAAATATGTAGATAAGATTTACCGCTTTATTTTTATTAAGGTTAGCTCTCAGGAAATAGCCGAGGATTTATGTTCAGAGACTTTTTTACGGGGCTGGCAGGCTTTTAAAGAAAGGGAAGACATTGAAAATCCGCCGGCCTTTTTATATCAAATTGCCCGCAATTTAATAATTGACCATTATCGGGAAAAGGGTAAGGCCAAGATTGTTTCAGCTGAATATACGCCAATCGTTGATCCGCGAGAGGATTTAGAAGAAAAAGCGGTATTGGGGTCAGATATCGATAATATCAGAACGGCTTTAGTTAGCCTTGATGGAGAATACCAAGATGTTATTATTTATCGTTATTTGGATGAACTATCAATATCAGAAATAGCTAAAATTATGGAAAAATCCGAAGGAGCGGTAAGAGTTACTCTTCACCGAGCCCTAAAAACCCTTCGAGACGAACTTAACCAACCTCGGGTGTTGGATAGTTAATAACCAATCTCGGGTGTTGGTTATTTTAGGTGTAATAAAACCCCTTAAAATCCGTCATAATATAGATGGTAGCTGAAAAAGAACTCATTAAAAAAATCCAGGAACTTCGCCAAATTCAACCCAGAAAGGACTGGGTTGTTTTGACAAAGAGCCAAATTTTGGGAAGAGAGAAAAAAATAGAGTTGACGCCATTTTCGTTGATAGATGGATTGAGATTATTTTTTCAGTATCAGTATAAGCCAGCTCTTGTCGGAGTTTTATCTATTTTAATTCTATTCGGAACTTTTACTTTTGCTCAAAATTCTCTGCCCGGCGATTTGCTTTATCCAATAAAGAAAATTACCGAACAAACCCAAAAACCTTTTGTTCCCGAAAAAGAATTTAACATTAAAATTGTTAATAACCGCTTAGACGATCTTGCCAGTGTTGCCCAGAGTAATTCAAGTAAGAATTTGGCCCCGGCTATAAACGAATACAAAGCGAGCGTTTCTGAAGTGGCGAAGGACCTGGCAAAAGATGAAACGAAAAAAAATCCGAATGAGTTGAAAAAAATAGTCAAAGAACTTCAAAGCATAGAAAAGAGAACAACCGAAATGAAATCTTTAGGGATGGTGATAGGCGAAAATATTGAATATGACAGCGCTTTGGTTGAATTGATTAAGTTGCAGGTCCAGGACCTGGAGAATAGAACATTAACCCAAGAGCAGATAAAATCTATAGGTGATATAAAAGCCGATATTGAAGCAGGGAAATATTCCGACGCCTTGGAGAAAATTTTAGAGCTAAATCAAAGTCAGTAAAAAGTTTTCCACAGTTGAAATTCTTAATAAATTTGTTAAAGTGATAATTACAAACTTAACAATTGAAAGTCGTTACCCCGCCTTTTCTGGATGTTTGGGTAAAGCCCGCAAAGAATTCTTTGTGTCCAAAAGACGCGGAGGAGGGTCGATGACGACAGGAATAAATTATTAATTAATAAATCAGAAAATTAAATGAAAAATTTAATGAAAAAGATTGTAGTGAGTATAGTAGGATTGTCAATGGTAGTGATGATGGTTCCTGGTATTGCCCAGGGTTTAACAGCTGAGGAACTTCAGGCTCAGATTGCGACTTTAACTGCTCAATTAGCAACTTTGCAGGCTCAATTAACAGCTTTAACCGGAACTCCGGCTGCTGCTGCCTGTACTTTTGCTCGTGCTCTTTACCCCGGTGTAAGTGGTGCCGATGTGCAATGCTTACAGCAATATCTGAATGGCGCGGGATTCGCCCTAGCTGCTTCAGGTGTAGGTTCTGCCGGGAATGAAACCCAATATTTTGGGTCTTTGACTCAGGCTGCCGTGAAAAAATGGCAAGATGCCAACGGTGTTGTCTACGGAGCATATGGGGGCTATTTTGGTCCTGTTTCCCAGGCTAAATACGTTGCCTTAGGCGGAGCAGTTACTCCAGTTACTCCAGTCACTCCAACAGGTGGAGCAGAAGGAGGTATTTTCGCAACGATTAATAGCTCGCCTGCCAGCGGAGCTGAAGTTTATGTCGGCACAACTGGAAAAGCAGTGGCGGCTGTTGATGTAAAAGCCATAGGCGATATAGTAGTGAACCGTCTTGATTTGAATTTCAGCAAAAGACCATGGCTTTATGTTACTAGCGTTACCGTAACTGACGGAACAACCTCAAAAACCGTTAGCGTAACACAGGCAGGAACTTCAGAAGTTACTGTCGGCTCAAGCTATCTGTTTCGTATTGACGGTTTGAACATCAGTATTCCCAAAGACACAACCAAAACACTCACGGTAACAGTTGACGCCGTTTCCGCTTTGCCTGGCACAGAAACTTCAACGGATGTTGCTCTTACATTCGCTGCTGACTGTATTCGGGCGACAGACGGAGTTGGTTTGAGCCAATACGCTCCAACAGCGGCTTTGGCTGCCAGAACCATTACCATGAAAGAAGGAGATACGGCAGCGCTTGAAGTTACCGCTAATGTTGATAATCCAGAAGACAGACCAGTAATAGTCAGTGACACGGCTACAACAGCAGGTGTTGTGCTTTTGAAAGCGGATGTCAAAGCGAAGAACAAGGATGCTATTTTGAGAACGGTTGAGGTAACCGATGACGCAAGCGGAACTATCTCTGTCCTTTACCTTTATGATGGCGACACATTATTGTCTAGCACTAGTTCGCTCGGAATAGCTGGTTCTTCTACGCTTGCCGATATCAATTTGACAATTCCCAAAGACACAACCAAGACCTTGACAGTGAAGGCGGATCTTTACAAGACAGACGGGAAATACGCGGAAGGAGCCACCACTACTATGATTCTTAATGCTGGTAAGGATGGTTTTGCCGCTGAAGACGCTACTACTTTTGCCGCGGCAACCGTAACAGGTTCTGATGTGACATCCGGAACAGCTTACCTCTACACCAAAGCTCCAAGCTTGACATTAGCCAGCACTGAAATAAACATAGTTGGAGATACATCAGCTAGTACTAGTATGGCCGCAAGTGGTAAGATAAAGATTAATGTTACCGCTAATGGCGGAGACATTTATATCCCGGTATATAACGCTACTGCAGCTTCTAGCGGTGTTATGGCAAGCGCCACCGGTGATGTAGCCAGTACAACACTAACGCAGACATTTAATTCCAACGCAGACAATGGAACCAGTGAGCTTGTTCCTTGGCTCGTAAAAAGTGGCACTACTAAATGGTTTGAGGTTTCAGGAAACATAGACATGTGTACAATTCTTGGCCAATCTCACTTTGACCGTCTTGCGCTTGACTGGATTAAATGGGGCACAACCGTAGCAACCGCTGTAACCCCTGCCAATACTTGGACATGGGGCCTTACTGACTTCAAGACAAGTGATATATACTTGAAGATTTGTGAGTAATTATCGCTTCTTAGTTTTTCTGTAGAACTTAAAACAGGCCTTTCCTTGTGAGGCAACTCAAAACCGCTCCTCAACGGAGCGGTTTTGAGTTTTCTAAAAAAAACTGGTAAGATATAAAATATATGTCTTCATATATGTCTTCCAAATTCCTCAAACCAATCACGCAGATATTATTGCTTTCTGTCGTCGCTGTTGTTCCATTTCTATTTACTAAATCTCTTTATTTTCCCTATGTTTCGGGAAAAGTTTACCTTTTCAGGTTATTAGTAGCCTTAGCTTTCTTTTTCTGGGCTTGGCTGATGCTAAAAGAGAAAGCAAGTGGGCCTAATTTTAAAAACCTCTTAGTAATCGCTCTTGTTTTATTTTTCTTGGCGCAGGTTTTGGTTTCTTTTCTAGGGGTTGACCCTGTTTATTCTTTTTTCTCCAGTATTGAAAGAGGAGATGGAGTTTTGCAGTACGGATTTTGGATATTGTATTTTTTGATGTTGATTTCGGTTTTTAAAAGCAAGAAAGACTGGCAGATATTTTTAAGCGTTTTTTTGATAACCGCCCTTGTAATCTCTGTTTACGCCTGGCTTAATTATAAAGAGCAGATAAGATTACACGGAATTTTCGGCAATTCTTCCTATTTGGCGGTTTTTTTGCTTTTTGCCATCGGTTTTTGCGCGATAGCAATTGAAAGAAGATTTTTTAAGGATATTTTTTTAAAGACTTCCGTCGTTTTAGCAATAGCGTTTTTTATTTTCACCTTGATTTTTACCCAGACCAGAGGAGCTTACGTCGGGCTGGCTGGCGGTATTTCTCTTTTTTGTTTTTTATCAACTTTGTTTTTAAGGAAAAAAAATAAAAAACTTGCATTGTTTTGCGGAATTGCTTTAGCGGTGGGTTTAATTGCTACCATTGCTCTTTTTTCAGCCAGAGAAACGGACTTTGTTAAAAGCAGATATATTTTACAACACACAACATCAATAGCTAAACTTTGGCAAGATGATGTTGTAAGAGAGCGTCTTTTAACCTGGCAGATTGCCTTAAAGGCGCTTAAAGAGAGGCCTGTTTTCGGATACGGACCTGAAAATTTTGCGTCCGCTTTCAACAAATATTACGATTATAGAATTGGAATGGTGCAGCCCTGGTTTGACAGAGCGCACAGCCAGCCCCTTGACACTTTAGCAACAGGCGGAATTGTTCTTTTTTCTTTTTATCTTTTTTGGATAGGCGTTGTAATTTACCTTATTTTCAAAATATCAAGAGAAAAAAAGATATTATCTTTTATTTTGGCTTCCACATTTTTAGCTTATCTTTTGCAGGGGCTTTTCTTGTTTGATACTCTACCGACTTATTTAGGACTTTTTCCTTTTTTGGGATTTTTGGTTTTTCAGTCCTACGAATTACGAATAGGTACGAATATACAAATAAGCGACGAAAGCAGAGGTCAAAAGCTAAAAGAGAAACAAAATACAAAATACAAAATACAAACTACAAGCTGCAAGATTCTGGTTCCCGTCGGTATTTTTTCTTTGTTTATAATTTACGCAACCTGTTTTATTCCATATAGAGCCAATGCTTCTACTTTAAAATTTTACGCTTTTACAGAAAACGGTATCTACAAAGGAGCCGAGCTGTTTTTAGAAGAAGCTTTTAACATTAAATCTCCTTATACCTTTTGGGAAGTAAGAAAAAGAGCCGGCTGGCAGTTTTTGAATGTTTTGGACTATGGATTAAAAGATAAAACGGGTCCGGATGATATTCGGGCGCTGAAAGACATTTACGATTTTATTACCCCGGAGCTTGAAAAGTTTGCCGAAAACAAACCTTATGACCCTCAAATATATTTTATTTTGGGCAGAATGTATCGTTTTGGCTTTGAAAAACTTGGTTATAATGATTTGGATAAAGCGGAAAGAATTCTTAAGAAAGGCTTTAATTATTCTGATTTAAGAGTGGAATATCTCAACGAGCTTGACCAGGTTTTACTTTTGGAGGAAAAGTTTGAAGAAGCGGAAAAATTCGTAAAAGATTATATTGGAAAAGTGAATTTTGACGAATATTTTCCTTATGTAACTTTGGGGCATTTTTACTTTGTGGCGGGAAAATATGATTTGGCGATGGAACAATACGAGAAAGCAAGAGAAGCGGGTTATAAATTTTATGAAAATACTGAAGAATATTCCCGTTTTTTATCGGTAGCAGAAAAATCAGGGGAATATCAAAAAGTCGTGGATATGGCTCTGGTCTATTTGGAAAAATGGGGACCGGATGCCGACACTTTTTTTAACATCGCTGTTGGCTATTTGAATCTTGGCGAGAAAGAAAAAGCAAGAGAATTTTTTCTGAAAGCGGTGGAATTAAAAAAGGATTACGAAGAATACCGGTCGTTTTTCACCCAATAGTATTTCAGAAGTTTTCAGATTTGTTATAATAAAACAACACAGATGAAAAATTACAAGATTAAAATTTTATTTTTTATTTCCCTGTTTTTTATTTTTGGATTCGGGGGCGTTTTTGAAGTTAAAGCGTTTTCAGAAGGAGAGTTGAGAAGTTTTTATATTGACTCTTCCTATGATTTATACGCTAGAGAAAATATTGAGACCTATCTTATAAGAACTACCGATTCTTTGTATTTTTACATTGAAAAAACCTGGTGGGACAGCCGTTCTCTCCAAGAGCAGAATGATATAAGAATTGCCTTGTTTGATTTAGGAGGAGAATTTAAAAACAAGGTTTATCCTGTCCTAACCTCCAATTTTGGCCAGGAATGGAGGCCTGGTATAGATGGCGATGGAAGAATAACGGTTTTATCCCATCAGATGGTAAAAGGCAGGGTAGGGTATTTCCGCACGAATGACCAGTATTACAAATTCCAGACATACGACTCCAATGAAAGAGAAATGGTTTATCTTAATTCTGATTTTATTACAAGTCCCTTGCTAAAAAGTTTGTTGGCGCACGAATTTACGCATTTAATCACTTTTAATCAAAAAAATAAAATTAGAGGGGTTGAAGAAGAAGTGTGGCTTAACGAAGCAAGAGCGGAATACGCTCCAACGCTCTTAGGCTATGATTCGGAATATCAAGGAAGCAATCTTGAGAGAAGGGTACAGGAGTTTTTAAAGAGTCCGTCAGATTCTATTACCGAGTGGCAGGGGAATTCCGCGGATTACGGCGCTTTAAATCTTTTTACTCAATATTTGGTTGACCATTACGGGGTCGCCATTTTGCGGGATTCTCTTCAGTCATCTGAAATAGGCATTGCTTCCATAAATTCAGCTTTAAGAAAAAATGGTTTTCAAGAGGACTTTTCCCAGATTTTTACCAATTGGACGATCGCTGTTTTAGTGAATGATTGCTCTTTGGGGAATAAATACTGTTACAAAAACCAGAACTTGAAGAGCCTTAAAATTGTTCCTGGAAGTAATTTTATTCCAACAACAATAGAAAGCAGTTTATCCGTTTACAGCCAAATAAAAGATTGGTCGGCAAGATGGCAAAGAATTTTTGGAGGAAAAGGAGATTTGACTTTAAAATTTAATGGAAAAGAGGGGGTGAAATTCAGAGTTCCTTATGTGTTGTGCGATTATTCAAATAAGTGTGTTGTGAAGTTTTTTAATTTAGACGAACAACAAAAAGGAGAAATTATTTTTCCGGAATTCAGTTCAAAATATTCTTCTTTAACCTTGATTCCATCTGTCCAAAATAAATTATCCGGTTTTACCGGCAGCGACCCGGCTTATCTTTTTTCCTGGGAAACTAGAATAAAAGAATCATCAAAAGATAACCCGGAGTTAATTGAAAAACTTTTAGCTCAAATTGATTATTTGCAAAAAGAGATTGCCAGATTGCGGGCTGAAATTAACGCTATTTTATCCGGGCAAACCCCTGCTTACTCTTGTACTGAAATTAGAAGCAACCTTTATTTTGGAATGAGAGATAATCAGGAAGTTCGCTGTTTGCAGGAGTTTTTAAAATCCCGGGGTTCCGAGATTTATCCTGAAGGTTTGGTTACAGGGAACTTCCTTTCTTTAACAGGGGAGGCGGTTATTCGCTTTCAGGGAAAATACGCTTCGGAGATATTGGCTCCTTTGGGCTTGAAGGGTGGAACGGGATATGTGGGAGCGGCAACGAGGTCAAAGATAAACCAGCTTATTGGTTTTTAATTCCTGAGGGATGTGGAGAACTTTCTTGTTCGTTGCTTATTGGTCGGTATAATAAAGGTAGTAGGATTTTAAATATCCCCTGCTTAATTGGTGTTAGGGGAAAAGGTCGAATTCCTGTTATTTGTTGATGTAGAACGAATAATAGGAAGTAATAAATGAAAACTGATATCTAAATATGAAAAAAGAAATTTATCTTTTGATTGGTTTGGTGGCGATATTCAGCTTAATTCCAGTTTTATCGGCAAAGGCCAACGATATTACAACTCTAATTGTTACCCCGACCAATGTCTATGGCGGTTATGTTTCTGACTACAATATTAGTTTTGTGGTTGCTTCTTCTACTGAAATAGAAAGTAAGATAGTGCTTACTTTTCCGGGCGGATTTAATGTTGCGAATGCCGCGACCAGCACAGCTTCTACTACTGATGGTGCTGGCGACGGCGTATTAGCGAGTTCGACTATAGCAGGTCAAGTAATTACTTTGCAGTTAGCAGGTAACGGAGTAGATCCAGCCGGAGAAACAGTAGAAGTAAACTTGACCAGCATTGTCAATCCCTATACCGGGGGCAGCCCCACTATAACGGTGGCAACCCTTACTGAGAATGGTGGAGCCATAGATAGCGGAACCAGCGCGGCTTTTAACATTACTCCTGGTATTCAGCCGCTTTCTTCTTCTGGCGATCGTACGCCTCCGAACTCATATATAACCAGTCCGACAGATGGTTTAACTATTCCAGTTGGCGAAAAATATACTATTAAGGGAACGGCTCAGGACGCAGGCGGTTCTTCGGTTCAGAAGGTGGAAATAAGCTTAGACGGCGGCAATAGTTGGTTTTTGACAGAAATAAAGGGCGCGCTTGAGAATGTTTTTTCTTGGGAATATGTCTGGCAAAATCCAACCAAAGGAGAGTATGTCATTAAAGTCCGGGCAACTGATGCAGTGGGCAATATTGCGAGCCCGTCAGTCGGAGTGAAAGTAACGGTAGCCGTACCTGTTCCAGAAACTCCGATAGAAGTTCCCGAAAAACCGATTATTGAAATGACTGTTCCGGAATTGGAAGCTAAAATTACTGAAATTCAGCAAAAAATTATTGATATTCTGGAGCAGATTATTCAGCTTTTCCAGCAGCAGATTCAAGCGCTTTTGGCTAAATAATCGAGCCAGATGGAAATAGACTAAAAACCGTTCCGCTTTTAGCGGAACGGTTTTTAGTTAGAATTTACCATACGGGGCAAATAGAGTTTTCCACAAGTAGCCCATATTGAATCTAATTGATACCTCTTGACACCCATTGATGGGTGGTTTATTATTAAAGTATGCCTCGCAGAGAAATTTCTAATTGATTATATTCAATAATCAAATTTTACCATGCCCGAAATAAACCCAAAAGAAGTTTATACGACCAAAGAAACTCAAGAATTTTTGAAGGTGAGCCCCAGTACGATAAAAAGATTGATAAAAAATGGCATAATTAAAGCCTATAAAGTAGGTGGAGTTTACCGAATTTGGGGGGATGAAATTCTGAAAATCCTTTCTCCGAAAACTGGGGAAAAGGTTTATAATATCTATCACAAAATTAAAGAGAAAACCAGAGAAACCATTGAGAAATGGTAATTTTATGAATCAAAAGAGAGAAAAAATTTTAGTTACCGGAGCCGCAGGTTATATTGGTTCAGTTTTAGTTCCTGAACTTTTAAAAGAGGGTTACGAAGTAATAGCCCTTGATAATTTTATGTATAATCAGAATTCTCTGTCAGATTGTTGTTATGATAAAAAATTGACTATTGTGCGGGGAGATGCAAGAGATGAGGGTTTGGTTTCAAAATGCATAAAAAGCGTAGATTATATTTTTCCTTTGGCCTGTTTAACCGGAGCTCCTTCGTGCGACAAAGACCCAATCGGAGCCAGAACTACTAATTTGGAAGCGATAAAAATGATATTGAAGATTAGAAATAAGAATCAAAGAATCGTTTTCCCGACATCAAATAGCGGCTATGGTATAGGCCAAGAAGGAATATATTGCGACGAAAATAGTCCCTTAAGGCCAGTTTCTCTATACGGCAGATTAAAAGTTGAAGCCGAAAAGGCAATTTTAGAATCCGGAAATAGTATTGCTTTGAGATTAGCTACCACCTTTGGGATTAGCTCAAGGATGAGATTAGACCTTTTAGTTAATGATTTTGTTTTTAGGGCGGTTAACGACAAATATATTGTTTTGTTTGAGGCGCATTTTAAAAGAAATTATATTCACATTCGCGATGTAGCCAAAACCTTTATTCACTGCCTTAATAATTTTGAGAAGATGAAGAATGAATCCTATAATATTGGTTTGGATGAAGCTAATTTGAGCAAATGGGAACTCTGCGAGGAAATAAAAAAACAAGTTCCCGAGTTCGTTTTTATAGAATCAAAAATTGGGAAGGACCCCGACAAAAGAAATTATATTGTCAGCAATGAAAAAATTAAGAGAACCGGTTTTCAGCCCCAATTTTCTTTACAGGACGGAATCACGGAATTAATGAAGGGTTATCAAATCATTAAAAGAAATCAATTTTCCAATCTTTAAAATGCCAGAAGAAACAGATTTAATAATAGTCAAACCGGCCAGCCCTCAAAGAATGTATGGTTCTTTAAGCTTATCTTTGTCCGGAATTGAGCCTCCTATTTTCGGAATAGCTCTTGCCGGATTTATCAGAAGCAAGGGCTATTCAGTAAAAGTATTTGATGCTGAAACGGAGGGATTAGATACCGAAACTCTGGCAACAGAGATAATTAAGCACAATCCTCTTTTAGTAAATATTATTGTGGCTGGCTCAAATCCGTCAGCCTCTTCAACGCCGTTAATGGTAGTCACAGGAGAGATTCTCCGAGAGTTAAAGAAAAAATCTCCTTCTTTTAAAATAATTCTTACCGGCATTCACCCTTCAGCCCTTCCTGAGAGAACATTAAAAGAAGAAAAAACCGATTTTGTAGGGAAAGGAGAAAGTTTCTATACTGTCTGGCGGCTTCTAGAGGCACTGAAATCCGGAGAAAAAGTAAGGGAGATTAAAATCAGGGGACTTTGGTATTTAAAAGACGGCAAATTAATCTCTGGGGGCTGGGGAGAGTTGGTGAAAAATCTGGATGAGATCCCTCTGCCGGCCTGGGACCTCTTAGATATGACAAAATACCGTGCCCACAATTGGCACTGTTTCGGTCATCTTAGTCAAAGAAGTCCTTATGCCGTCATCTATACCAGTTTAGGATGTCCTTATAATTGTTCTTATTGTAATATACACGCTTTTTATGACGGTAAACCGGGAATTCGTTTCCGCAGTCCGGAAAAAATAATTGAGGAAATAGGCCTTTTGGTCAAAAATTACGGAGTTAAAAACATTAAATTTCTCGATGAATTATTTGCCATTAACGAAGAAAGGATTGCCAGGCTCTGCGACCTGATTATTGAAAGAAAATACGATTTAAACATCTGGGCTTATGCCAGGATAAATACGGTTGATGAGGCAATGCTGAGAAAAATGAAAGAGGCGGGAATAAACTGGCTCTCTTACGGGATTGAATCTGGAAGCCAGAAAGTGAGAACAGGCGTTGATAAATTAGGATTCAGCCAGGACCAGATTAAGAAAGTTATTAAGATGACAAAGGATGCGGGCATCTATATTATGGGGAACTTTATTTTCGGCCTGCCCGACGACAATCTCCAGACCATGCAAGAAACTTTTGAGCTGGCAAAAGAATTAAATTGTGAGTATGTAAATTTTTATATGGCAATGGCTTATCCCGGCTCAAGATTGTATGAAGAGGCATTAAAGGAAGGAGCTGAATTGCCAAAAGGCTGGTTGGGGTACGCTCAGCTAAATGAGGAAACTTTACCCTTAGCGACAAAATATATCTCTGGCCGAGAGGTTTTGAGTTTTCGGGACAAAGCCTTCCAAGAATATTATACTAATCCAAAATACTTGGAGATGATTGAAGAGAAATTTGGCCAAGAAGCTGTTAGTCATATAAACGAAATGTTAAAACACGAAATTAGGCGGAAATATATTTAAATATGGTTATTTCAAAAACACCATTTAGAGTTTCCTTTTTCGGCGGCGGGACAGATTATCCCGTATGGTATAAAAAGAACGGCGGTCAGGTGCTATCTACCACCATTGATAAATACTGCTATATTACCCTTCGTTACTTGCCGCCCTTCTTTCCTTACAAACACCGAATTGTTTATTCTAAGACCGAAACAGTCAATGATATAAACGAAATTTTGCATCCGGCAGTAAGGGCAATTTTGAATTTTTTAAAAATTGATAAAGGATTGGAAATTCACCATGACGGAGATTTGCCGTCCCGAACTGGTATGGGTTCCTCCTCGGCCTTTACCGTCGGTCTTTTAAATTCTCTCTATGCGCTAAAGGGAATTATGGCTTCCAGGGATAGATTAGCCAAGGAGGCAATTTCTATTGAGAGGGGCATTCTTAAAGAAAGTGTCGGCTCTCAGGACCAGGTGGCTGCTGCTTACGGCGGATTTAATAAAATAACCTTTTCCGGAAAGGATGAAATCAAAGTTAAACCGATCACCTTGGCAGAAGAGAGGATTAAAGAGTTGGAGTCGCATTTGGTCCTCTACTTTACCGGGTTTTCCCGATATGCTTCCGAAGTAGCTAAGGCCCAGATTGAGAAAACCCCGGATAAAAAAAGAGAATTAACTTTAATGTATCAGATGGTTGATGAAGCGATAAATATTCTTAACAATAAAAATAGGAGTATTTCGGAATTCGGAAAATTACTCAACGAAGCCTGGCAGTTAAAGAGAGGTCTTACCAATAAAATATCAACCCCGGAAATAGACAATATCTATCAAAGAGCTTTAGAGGTTGGAGCTGTTGGCGGAAAACTCTTGGGAGCGGGCGGCGGGGGCTTTATGCTTTTATTTGTTCCCCCTGAAAAACAAAAAAAACTTAGAGAAAAATTAAAAAATTTATTAGAAGTTAAATTTAATTTTGAAAGAGGAGGCAGTCAAATTATTTATTACAACAACGAAGTATGAAAATTCCTTTTGGCACAATTTCTATTACCAAAAAAGCAAAAGAATTAGTAAATAGCGCGTTAGATTCCGGCCGAGTTTCCGGTGGAAAATATGTTAGAGAATTTGAGGAGCGGTTTGCCAAGTTGGTCGGCGCTAAGGAATCTGTAGCGGTAAGTAGCGGAACCGATGCTGATACTTTGGCTCTGGCTGTTTTATATGATTTCGGAGCAAAAAGGGGGGATGAAATTATTTTACCGGCTTTATCTTTTGTGGCAACCGGCAACGCCGTTTTACAGGCCGGTTTTAAGCCGATATTTGTTGATATAGAAAGAGAAACATTGAATATAAATGTTAAAGAAATTGAAAAAGTGATAACCGAGAAGACGAGAGCCATTCTTCCTGTTCATTTAATGGGAAAACCAGCTGATATGGACGCTATCAATAAAATAGCTAAGAAACACAACCTTTACGTAATTGAAGATGCGGCTGAAGCTCACGGTTCAGTTTATAAAGGAAAAAATGTTGGGACATTGGGCGATATGGCGGCTTTTAGCACTTATGTAGCTCACCTAATCAGCACCATAGAGGGAGGAGTAATAACCACCAATAATTCTGAATTTGCTGAGATTTTAAGGTCTTTAAGAGCTCATGGCCGGGCTTGTAATTGCAAGGTTTGTACTTTAAATATCAAGGGCGGCTATTGTCCTAAAAGATTTCGATATGGAGAAGATATCAGGTTTTTATTTGAGAGAATTGGTTATTCATCCAAGATGAATGAATTGGAAGCAGCCGTAGGTCTTGGTGATTTAGATATCTATGATGAAATTTTAGAAAAGAGGAGAAAGAACTTGCTTTCGTTAATGAAAAAATTTGAAAAATTTAAATTTTATTTAACAACCATTAAAGAAGAAAAAGATGAAAAAATCGGACCTCATGCTTTCCCGATAATCATCCAGGAAGGAGCATCCTTTAAAAGAAAAGATTTAGTGGATTATTTAGAAAAAAATGGTATTGAAACCAGGAGCTTATTTTCTTCAATGCCTACCCAGTGCCAAGGATTTTCTTTTTTGGGATATAAATTAGGCGATTTTCCCGAAGCTGAATATATAGGGAATAACGGCTTGCACATCGGAGTCCATCAGGACTTAAATGAAGAACATATTGATTATTTTATTGAAACAATAGATAAATTTTTATCCGCGCATAAGAAATAGGCGATAAAGCTGTTGCTTCATCTTTATCTGCGTTTTTTATAAAATAAAAAACTTGATGATTAAAGTAAAGAAAACAAATTTAAAAGGGGTTTTAGAAATTTTTCCGGATATTTTTAAGGATTTTCGGGGACAGTTTCTTGAAACTTATAATGGAGCGCTTTACAAGAAAAAAGGGATTAAGGTTGATTTTCTTCAGGACGATATTTCTTATTCCAAGAAAAATATTTTGAGAGGTATTCACGGCGATAACAAAACCTGGAAATTGGTTTCCTGCCTGTACGGAAAACTATATTTAGTGATAGTCAACTGCGATAAAAAATCAAAATATTTTGGCAAGTGGCAGACATTTATTCTCTCTGACAAAGACAAACAACAGATATTGATACCGCCAAAATACGGCTGTTCTTTTCTGGTGTTAAGCGAAGAAGCAATTTTCAGCTATAAGCAGTCCGCTTATTATAAGCCCGGCCGTCAGTTCACTTATAAATGGAACGACCCGAGATTTAAGATTAAATGGCCGATTAAAAATCCTATTTTGTCAAAGCGGGATAAATTAGGCCACTATGCCTGAAGAAAAAAATATGCCAAACATTGATGAATTAAAAAAGAAAGCTTTGTGGGTAAGGAAGGAAACTCTGGAAATTTATAAAACTACTCGGGATGTAAGATTAGCTTCTTCTTTGTCACCGGTTGAAATATTTACAGCTTTATATTATGGAAAGATATTAAGATACGACCCAAAAAATCCTCAATGGGAAGGGAGAGACAGATTTATTATTTCCAAGCCTCACGGAGCAATTTCTTTATATCCCATATTAGCTGATTTGGGGTTTTTCAATAAAAAAGAATTAAAAAGAGTGGCCAAGAACGGCTCTCTGCTTGGTGGTATCCCCGACCCGACAGTTCCCGGATTTGAAACCATCAATGGTGCCCTGGGGCACGGCTTGGGAGTGGCTTGCGGCATCGCCCTTGGATTAAAAAAGAAAAAATCTAACTCAAAGATATTTGTTTTATCGGGCGACGGAGAATTAAATGAAGGAGCGGTTTGGGAAGCCGTTATGTTTGCCTCCCAACACCGGTTAAATAGCTTGATATTGATCGTTGATAATAATAAAATTTCAATGTTAGATTTCTGTAAAAATATTATTGACCTTGCTCCTCTTGAGGAAAAATTTAAAGTTTTTAAATGGAAAGTCAAAGTCGTTGACGGACATAATATAAAAGAGGTTTATAAATCACTCAAAGAATTAAAAGCAGAAAAAAGCGATTATCCGAAAGTATTAATAGCTAATACCGTTAAGGGCAAGGGGGTTCCCGAATTGGAGAATGATGTTTTATGTCATACAAGAGTATTAAAAGAAAACGAAATTATTAACGCTATAAAAAAATTAAATGAATGCTGAAGAACCAAAAACAATGAGAGATGCTTTTATTGACGGGGTTTGCAAAAAAATGCGCAAGAATCGCTCTATCTTTTTCTTATCAGCCGATTTTGGCGCTCCTGCCCTTGATAAGATAAGAAAGAATTTTAAAGGCAGATTTATAAACGTGGGAATCGCCGAACAAAATTTAATCAATGTTGCCAGCGGATTGGCTTTAGAGGGATTCACTACTTATGCTTATGCCATAGCTCCCTTTATAACTATGAGGGCTTATGAGCAAATAAGACAGAATCTGTCTATTTCTTCCCAGATAAAACCCCTTAATGTTAATCTTGTCGGGGTGGGAGCCGGATTGAGTTATGACCTTTCCGGTCCTTCCCATCATTGCTTGGAAGATATCAGCATTATGCGGCTTTTGCCTAATTTTATGGTTTTTTCGCCAAGCGACTGGAAGCTGGCTGAACATTTCGTCGGTTATTCAATCAATATAAAAATGCCAAAATATCTGCGATTCGATGGAAGACAACTACCTGCAATCTATAAGAAAATAAACAACAAAATCCTGGAAAGAGGATTCTGTGAGTTGTCAAAAGGCAAAAAAGTTTGTCTGGTTTCTACCGGTTTTATGACTCATCGGGCATTAAAGGCTGCAAAGGAGTTTCAAAATATTGGAGTCATTGATGTGTTTATGTTGAAGCCTCTAAATGAGAATTTATTGTTTAAGGCGCTTAAAAAATACGAATATGTCATTACGATTGAAGAAGGATTTATAAACAACGGCGGATTAGATGGTTTAATATCAAAAATACTCCGCGACCATCAATCCAATATCAAGGTAAAAAATTTGGGTTTTGATGATAAACATATTTTTGAAGTGGGGAGTAGAAATTATTTACATAGATTAAATAAATTAGACGAAGG
>Ga0268279_1000166_pt1 | contig 50092 bp, 47 predicted proteins | sample saktaG_6_FD_190142 | JGI IMG/M metagenome (GOLD analysis project Ga0268279, IMG submission 190142) | Saline water microbial communities from Sakinaw Lake, British Columbia, Canada - sak_2010_1_5_80m | ecosystem: Environmental > Aquatic > Non-marine Saline and Alkaline > Saline ...
GTTCAATAATAGAAAAGATAAGAAAAGAAACGGAAAACAGTCTACCGGAGTTTTGGAAAGAGCAATAAAATAAGGAAAAAATTAAAGGAAAAACATCAAAGATGCTTGAGGTTGTCCTGGAAGAAAAGAGGAGAGAAATAGTAAAAGAGTGGATTGATTCCGGAAGGATTAAAGACATAAATTGCAAGTAAAGAATATTATTAGGAATTAGAAGACGCTATTAAGAAATAAAAAGAGATTTAAAGTGACAAAGCAAAAATGCCAGAAATGCGAAAAAATATGGCGTAGATGGTCCCATCCGGACATTTGCCCGGACCGTGGTAGTAAGTTGGAAGAGGTTAAAGGAAAGAAAAATAAATAAAAGAAAAATATTGAAAAAATTATAAGAGTTAAATAATAGAAGTACCATTTATGTACTTGTTTATTTTGTAAGATTAGCAGGAGGCAAATAAGATGAAAGACGAGGATAAGACAAAAGTAGAACTAATAAAAGAATTGAAAACTTTAAGGGAAGAACGAGGGAAAAGTGCATTAGATAACATCACTGAAAGAAAGCAAGTAGAGAGAAGAGAAGGACAACCTGTAACTGAAATGGATTTCTTATATAAAACTGCCCTTGACTTTATTCAATTAGACCCCAAAGAAGATATCTACCGATTTATTGGAAGAAAACTAAAAGAAATCGTTGGGGATTGTATTGTTTCAGTCAACTCCTATGATAAGGCTTCTAATAGTTTTCAGGTGCGTGCTCTGGAAGGTGTCAAAGAAAAGATAAAGGGAGTTTTAAAGATCATCGGTAAAGATCTTTTTACTATGTCCTTTCCTATAAACAATGAGGAAGCGAGAAATGCATTTATTAGTGGTGAGCTAACAAAAGTACCCGGAGGTCTTTATAAACTGACTTTTGGGCAAATACCAAAGAGTATTTGTCATGTTTTAGAAAAATTCTTAAATGTAGGAAAAATATATACGGTTGGTTTTGCTAAGGGAAAGGAACTATTTGGGAATACGCTAATTATTTTACCTAAAAATGTAGAACTAAATAAGCGAGAGTTTATAAATACCTTTATTAAACAGTCCGCGATTATGTTGCAAAGTAAGCAAGCGGAAGAAGAGTTAAAAGATTCAGAAGAGCGTTTAAAAATATTTTTTGATTATGCGCCTGATGCCTATTACATAAATGATTTGAAAGGTAATTTTATTGATGGAAATAAGGCAGCAGAAAGGGTGATTGGTTGTAAAAAGGAAGAATTAATCGGAAAGAGTTTTTTAGAATTAAAATTACTCTCTCTTACTGACCTACCCAAAGTAGCTACACTGTTAGCAAGAAATCTTAGAGGACAACCGACAGGGTCGGATGAGTTTGTATTAAATAGGAAAGATAATAGTAAAGTGACAGTTGAGGTCTCCACTTATCCGGTAAAAATTAAGGAAAAGACTTTAGTATTAGGTATAGCAAGGGATATCACCGAGCGCAAACAAGCAAAAGATGTGAAAAATGCAAAAGACGAACTACAAATGATTATGGACTCAGTGCCCGCTCTAATTTTTTATAAAGATACAGAAGGTAGAATTATCCGGGCAAACAAGGCTTTTGCTGATTCATTAAAGGTGCCTGTAAAAAATATAGTAGGTAAGACTACAGAAGAGCTTTTTCCCAGGGAACAGGCTGAGAATATGAGAAAAGACGATCAGGAAGTTATAATTTCCGGAAAAGCAAAAAAGAATATCATCGAACCTTACGATACGCCCGAGGGAACAAGGTGGGCGATTACAGATAAGATACCCCATAGAGATAAAAAAGGTAAAGTAATCGGCGTTATTGATTTGTCTAAAGATATTACTGTACAGAGAAAGTCAGAAGAAGAACTACTACAAAGCTACCAGAAACTCAAGAAGAACATGGATGCAACCCTCGAGACTATATCCATGATAATAGAGGTCAAAGACCCTTATACTGCCGGTCATCAACAGAGGGTTTCTGAACTGTCCGTTGCCATAGCTAAAGAGCTACATCTTTCTCAAGATAAGATTGAAGGGATAAGGGTTGCCTCTATAATTCACGATATTGGGAAGATCGGCCTGCCCACTGAAATCTTAAGCAAACCCAGTAAGTTAGACGATATAGAATTCAGTCTGGTCAAAAGACATTCTCAAATGGGACATGACATCTTAAAAACTATTGATTTTTCCTATCCTGTAGCTGGAATTGTCCTTCAACATCACGAAAGGTTAAACGGTTCAGGATATCCTAATCATTTAAAAGGGGATGAGATTTTCCTGGAAGCCCGGATTTTAGGAGTAACTGATGTGGTCGAAGCCATCTCTTCTCATCGACCTTACCGCGCGGCATTAGGGGTCGATGCAGCCTTGGAAGAAATTTCTCAGAACAAAGGTATTCTCTATGACCCGAATGTAGTGGACGCTTGCTTGAAGCTCTTCAAAGAAAAAGAATTTAAATTTGAATAACTAAAAGTGTTTAAAATTAATATTTGAATGTTTCAATAAATAGGATAAAAATTATTGTTATTTTCTCCTGTTTTTCTTTTTCTAATGTTATAATTATAAGTACAAAAGGGAGTGCGATTTGCCAAAATTACGCTTCCCTTTTTTTGACTATACCGAAAGATTTAACCCACGTTTCCCTTCCGTTTTTTTATTTTATTAGATTTAAATGTTTTTTCAGTATCTTTTACCCAGCAAATTAAGGACTCCCTCTCACACATATTAACTATTGCCATGCCAGTTGCCTTTAATTCTGTTATTGCTGCCAATATTTATAACTTAAATGTTGACTTGGTCAATTCCTGCTGGATTTTTACTACATTCGCGATCTTATTTATTTTACCATTGCTACTCTTTGTCATAAATTTGTTCTAATATAAGTACAGGTTAAGTATGTTTGCAATTATTTTGACAAATAATCGTTTATATATAGGTAAGTCAAGGAGTCCTTTCCCCGATCAGAGCCTGTCCTCGACCTGATCGGGGATCGAGGACAGGCTTATACCGGGGAGGATTCCTTTTTAGTTTTTAAGAACCCGAAGATAAATCAGTTTTAGTTAAAGATTTTGTAATTGATAAAGGAATAGAGTTTAAAGAAGTAAAAGATAAGTTTGCAGAATAGAAAAAAATGAAATAAAATATGGTTGATGAAAATAAAGTAGCCGATTAAATTAAAGGAGAGGATACAATGAATATAATGATAAAAACTAAAATAGTATGTACTATTGGGCCGGCGAGCAATTCTTATGAAAAAATAGAGAAACTGATTCAGGAGGGTATGGATGTTGCCCGTTTGAATTTTTCTCACGGAAGCCATGAAGAACACCATCAGGTTATCGAAAATATCCGCCGGGCTTCTTTGAAGACAAATGAATCTGTGGCCATCCTTCAAGATTTGGGAGGGCCAAAGATAAGAATCGGAAAAATTGAAAAAGAGCCCATTCTTTTAAAAGAAGGTTCATCTTTTATTCTTACTAACCGCGAGGTTCCCGGGGACGAACAGGGAGTGTCTGTTACCTTTCCTTCTTTGCCTCAGAAGGTGAAGAAAGGTGACTGTATCTTTTTAGCTGATGGAACTTTAGAGCTTAAAGTGAAAGAGGTTACTTCTACAGACATTATCTGCCTAGTAGTGAGGGGTGGGAAATTGAGCTCTCATAAGGGGGTGAACATCCCAAACATATCTATGGATATCCCATCTTTAACTGAAAAAGATTATCAGGATATTCTTTTTGGAATAGAAAATAAAGTTGATTTTATCGGTCTTTCTTTTACCAGAAACGCTGAGGATGTCTTAAGGGCAAGAAAAATATTAAAGGAAAATGGGGCAGAAGATATCTCCTTGATTGCCAAGATTGAAAAGAAAGAGGCGGTAGATAATCTGAAAGAAATAATCGAAGTTTCTGATGGGATAATGGTAGCCCGGGGTGATCTGGGAGTAGAAATACCTTTGGAAAATATGCCTTTGGTTCAGAAGGATATTATAAAAAGATGTAATTTTGTGGGGAAGCCGGTAATTACCGCAACCCAGATGTTAATGTCGATGGTGAGCAGTCCTCGCCCTACACGTGCGGAGGTTACCGATGTAGCCAATGCCATTCTGGATGGGACTGATGCTATTATGTTGTCTGAGGAGACTGCAATAGGCAATTATCCCGTAGAGGCAGTGGAAACAATGAATAGGATAGCCCTAAGAGTAGAAAAGGCCATAGATTATAAAAAAATATTGAGTGAGAGGTCGCTTTCGGTTAAACCCACCAATCCGGATGCGATAAGTCACGCCACCTGTCAGGTAGCCATGGATTTAAAAGCAAAGGCCATCGTCACCTTTACTCTTTCCGGGAGTACGGCCCGTATGGTATCCCGATATCGTCCCTCTGTTCCTATTATCGCAGCCAGTACCCACGATTCCACAGTTAGAAAACTTGCTCTTAGCTGGGGAGTTTATCCTTTTAAATCTGATGAATTGGAAAATACCGATGATATGATTGAAAAATCAAAGAAGATTGCTTTAAAAACCGGATTGGCCAACCCAGGAGATAAGATTGTAATTACTGCGGGAATTCCTTTTAAAGTCCCTGGCACCACTAATTTACTAAAAGTAGAAACATTATAATTAATACAAGGGACGATTCTTTGTATGATTTATAGCCGTAGGACAGGCAAAAATAATATTTTTTTAAAGGTTACCGCCTTAGGTGGCGGTAATTTAATAAATTTAATTTAATAGGAGGAAATAGTAGTGAAAGATAAAATTAAAATTGGAATTATTATCTGTGACCGTTACCATACCTGTGCCGGAGGTAAATGCCTTAGAGCTCTGCGTAACCGGGAAGGAGCGTTTAGCATTTACGATAAGGATGATGAACTGGAATTAGTTGGATATACTACTTGTGATGGCTGTCCTGGTGGAAATATTGAATATGCTCCCGAGGAAATGATTAAGAACGGGGCACAGGTTATTCACCTGGCTACTGGGCTGGTTGTGGGATATCCTCCCTGTCCCCGTATAACCTATTTTTGTGATTTTATCAAGGCAAGATACGGAATAAAAGTAGTGATTGGTACACATCCGATTCCTCAGAAATATTATGATATGCATAAGATGTTGGGGACATGGGATTCACCAAAATGGGAAGAAATTATTCAACCAACATTAGCGGATGAGAAAATTCGTTTATCTTATAATTAATAGGCGATAGGTAAATATTAAAAAATTTGTAGAGCAAAGAATAAAGTCTTTTAACCACGGCACCTTTGATATTGAAGTAAAAATGCGAATAATAAAATTGTAGCTATCGCAAGATAAAGATAGAAAGGAGTTAAAGGAAAATGGAAAAGACGGGATATATTATTTTAATGATAGTCACTATAGCCTGGATTATCGCCGGGATAGTCGGTATGTTTGAGAATATTTGGCTGGGCATAATCGGCCTGGTAACTATAGTTGGTTTGGGGCTCTTATTTATTAAAGCTTTTACCGATAGATTAGCCAGCAAAAAGGATGATAAATATTCAAGGGATGTCAAGAAATAAGGAGGAAAATAAAAAATGTTATTGACTACTCAGGATAATTTTTCCGAATACGAAATTGCGGAAACTTTAGGAATTGTTCGAGGCAATACTGTTCGGGCACGACATGTCGGGAAGGATATATTAGCCAGTTTTCGTAATATAGTTGGTGGCGAGATTGAGGAATATACCAAATTACTGGCAGAATCCCGGGAGCAGTCTATCGACCGGATGATTTTTGCAGCAAAAATGATGGGCGCAGATGGGATAGCATGTATTCGTTTTACTACCTCATCAATTATGCAAGCGGCAGCAGAGATGTTTGTATACGGCACCGCGGTTAAACTAAAGAAAAAGAAATAGGAGGATGTAATACCGATACATTCTCCATACTAATTTTTTTAAATGTTTATCTTGTTTTCCAGCAAGTAAGCAGTTGCCGTAAAGAATATGGCTGTAAGAATTATATTTAAAAATACAGCAGTATAACCTCCGGAGAGTAAAGTAGTATTTGCTCTACTTCCAATTTCCAATGAAAAATATTGTATTTGATTCAAAAACGGACCATAATATACTTTTTCAATGAAATAAACCAGAAAGAAAAAGATACCTGTTGATAATAAACTTGAATACCTTTTATTGACCAGCAAAGTCCTGGTTAAGGTAAGGCTAAAATGTATCATTAAAACAAAATTAAAAAAAGCAGTTAATATAAATAAAAGGGTCGGGTAAAAGTAAAAATAAATTTGAGTCTTTATCTGAACCATTTCCCGATAAGGTAATTTTGAAAATAATATCGATCCAAACCCGATGCTGATAATTGTCCAGAAACTTAATTGTAAAAATAATAACGCTAATTTAGAAGCTAAAATAGTTCTTCCCTTTTTTGGAATAGTGAAAGTTAGATATCCACATTCTTCAAACAGGTCTTCTTTCAGCATATTAATTCCTTCAACAATAATAATGATAAAAATAACCAAACTGACCAAAATAAATTTTCCCATAGATTCTCCCATAAATTCATTTTGAAAGGCAGGAGAAGAGACCCGGTTTAAGAGTATAGCCCCTATTATAATTAAAGTTGCATATCTAAGCACTAACCATCTCCAGCGACGATAGATTTCATATTTAAGTAAAGTCATCATGATTAAAAAACCTCCTGAAATAATTTATCAATAGACATCCCTCTTTTATTTCTCAAATCTTCTGCATCCCCAGCTAAAATTATTCTGCCTTCGGATAAGAAAAATACATGATCCAATAATTTTTCAATATAGAAAATTAGATGTGAGCTAATAAGTATTGAAGCTTCTTCACTATAAGAATCAAGAATAGAAGTGATTATCTTTTCCCGAGAAATTGGGTCTATACCATTTAGAGGTTCATCCAGCAAATATACTTTAGATTTTCTGGATAAGGCCAGGGTTAATTTTAACCTTCCCATCATCCCCTTGGAAAGAGTGGTCACTTTTTCCTCTTCTTCCAATTCCATAAATTTTAAACTTTCTCTGGCTTTTTCGGCATTAAAATCAGCGTATAGATCCTTAAAAAAATTCACAGCATCCTTTATCTTCATCCATTTGTAAAGGTAGTTGATTTCCGGCAGATAAGAGACAATAGATTTTGTATATGTTCCGGGCTTTTCATTATCTATGGTTATTTCTCCCTGGCTTGGTTTGAGTAACCCTGCTGCAATCTTTAGAAAAGTGCTTTTTCCACCACCATTCGGCCCTAATATTCCATAAATTTTTCCTTTTTCTATACTCAGATCAACTTTATCCAGAGCTTTTTTTTGATAAAAATATTTGCTAAGTTGAGTGGCTTTTAATATCTGTTCCATGTTTTCTCCTCCTTTTATAAGTACTCCTTGAGAGTATTAATCATTTCTTTATTTGAAAAACCTAATTTATTCATACCTTCTACAAAATCAAGAATTATTTTTTGGGAGATTTCTTCCTTTAACGAACTTATAGTTTTTTCTTCTTCAGTCAAGTAAGTTCCCATTCCTCTTTTGGTAAAGGTAATTTTTTCTCTGTCCAGTTCTTGATACGCTCTTTGCATAGTATTAGGGTTGACTTTTAATGTTCCTGCCAATTCCCTTACCGAAGGCATTTTTTGGCCTGCTTTTAATTTACCCACAACAATGTCCTGCTTAATACTATCGATTATTTGTAGATAGATTGGAATACTGTTGTTAAACTCCATCATTAAATTTTTCCTTTTAATAATATACTCGAGCAATTAATTCAAATATATTTTTTATTTATAATTAATCTCTAACCAGGAATAAGAATAATCTTCTTCAATTCCTGCCCAGAATAAAATATTTTCAAGGCTATTTAAACCTTCCAATACAGCATCTAAAGATTCTTTTCTCTTTGCTCCTTCAGTCTCTTCTGTTCCTTCCGGTATCTCTGGTACTGCCATTTGCATAAACCTCCCTGCAATTTCACTAACAGAGTTCATATCTATATACAATAGAGAAAAAACCTTGGGGAAAGAAAGCATATATTTTATCGCTTCCAGCTTATCTAAAGTGGCCATATCTCCTTTTTGAGCATCTATAATGTTCGCTATACCGCTGGACAAAACAAATCTATCCCCTACAATTCCATATCCCAGGGGGAACATTGGGTTGGGCAGACTTTTGTAATTTATTCCCTCATATTGATTGTCTATTAATGTCCCACCCATCATAGGAGCAAAGTTTTCTAATACGGGATAAAGGTTCTGAATAAGTTTTTCTTCTGAAGAATATCCGGCTACTAACCCCGCTTTGGGGAACATTGCGGAAGTATCAAAAAGCCCTAAACTAAATTCTTTTGCCGGCCAGGAATAAATAGTTTTTTCGATGTCAATCCCACTTTTTTCCTGAACTTGTTTGATATTTTTTTCTAAATTAAGTTGAAGATCCTCACTGATATAACCTTCCTTTATCTCTTCCCAGGTAAAAGGTAATACACCGCCAAGATAGAAGAATGTATTTTTGGGAAACATAGAGAGTGATTGTAAATTAGTTATATCTACTTCTTTAAATATATCTATATATTTTTCCGTTATTTGAGCAATCGTATAGATTTTAAACTGCTTTTCCTGGTAGCCTCCCACGCCACTTACAGTACCCATACCCTCTAAAGAATCCCGGGAATCCCGTAAATTTTTAGCTAACTCTTCTTCTTCAACCACTTCGACTAATTCGTCTAACAGGTAGTAGAGCTCTTGACCAAATAAACAGAAAAAGAAACTTGAAGGCTCTACTTTCTCTTCGGTTTTTATTTTCTGTTCTATGTATTCTGAATTTTCAAGAAGGGAATTACGCTCTCCCTGAAATACTTCTATAGCTTTTTTAACCGGTGACAAATTCCCTCCAATCACCAAGGTATCCCCTAAAAAGGCGTAAGAAATAGACCTTATGGGTTCTAAGTCTGCATCTTCAGGGAGCATGATACTTACTATGTCAATACCTTTATAGGTCGATATCTCTTCTTCTAAATCATTTTTTGCCTCAATAGCTCCCACAAATTTAGTAAAAGCACGACTATCAGAAGGAGATAGAGCAAGTAATACTTCAGGGGCTCCTCCTACAGAAACACCCAAACAAGAGAGAATTGCGCCACCGGAAAAGATGTTCTCTAAAAATAACGGGTCCAAGACATCAAATCCCAATTCTTCTTTTATCTCTTCTCTGGTCATTCTGTAATTCTGTAATTCGCTGCCTTCTTTCCCTTTAAGTGAAAAACCTGCTAAATCTAATTCAGACAGACTTTCAATTAATTCTGCATCTTTTAACTCCAAAACCCCAATAATATTTTCTGGAATTACCTCTAATAAAGGATTGCCATAGGCAAAATTAAATAAAAAAGCAAACAATAAAAATACGGTTACAATGAGACCAATAACTTTAAATTTATTACTCATGACTATTTCTCCTTTTTGGTTTATTTTAAATTAAAGTGTAAACCCTACTCGAAACGAGCACACTTTAAATGTATTAGTGTACTATACATATAATACACCTAAATATTTTTTTGTCAAGGCTATTTTTGAAAAAATATTTATTTTTATAAAAAGAGGATTTTTAAATATTTTGTAGAATTATAAATTAATTAAGATATAATTATTATTAGGTAAGGGGGATAAAAAATGAAAATATTATCTGGAAATGATGAACGGCGATTATATGGTGATCTTGCCTGGACATGGCCGATAATTAGCCCCGTAGAGGATTACATAGAAGAAACAGAGTTTTTTAGTAAGTTAATTAGAGAACATTCAACAATTGAGGTAAAAACATTACTTCATCTCGGTTGTGGCGGGGGTCACAATGATTATACTTTCAAAAAACATTTTAAGGTAACATCTGTTGATATTAGTGAAGATATGCTAAGTCTTGCCAAAAAGCTCAACCCAGAGGTGGACTATAAGTATGGTGATATGCGAACTATACGGCTGGAAGAAAGATTCGATGCAATCACGATTCTTGATTCTATCGGTTATATAAAGACTATAGAGAATTTCCAAAAAACATTTATTACTGCATACGAACATTTAAAACCTGGCGGTATCTTCTTAACTTTGGTGGAACAAATTGCAGGACAATTTAAGCAAAACAATACAACGTTCTCAACTCATTCTCAAGGTGATGTGGAGATTACATTTATCGAGAACTACTATGACCCCGACCCTGCCGATACCAACTATGAAGCCATATTTATCTATTTGATTCGCGTAGGAGGCAAACTCGAAGTTTATACAGACCGGCATCTTTGTGGTATTTTCAAACTGGAAACCTGGCTCGCACTTTTAAAGGCAACAGGATTCGATGTAAAGCAGGTGAAATTTACACACTCTACCTTTACAGAAGGAGAATCTTATCCTATGTTGATTTGCATTAAGCCTTATAAATAAAGCTTTTTATGCGAAATAAAGTAGAATTATCATGTGATATACTTGTGACAAAGTACCGTTATCCCCTGTCATGATAAATAATGAAGGATAAATTTCGCTGATTTTGATAAGAGGATTATATAATTGAAGAATAAAAGTAATATCTCAAAAACAGATAAAAGAAGAGTAGAAGTAGTTTTTTATAATCCAAATTGGAAAGAAATGTACAAAGAAGAATCAGGGAAGGTTAAAAATATTTTAAGTGATATTATAATTGACATTCATCATATAGGAAGCACCGCTATACCCGGAATTAAAGCAAAACCTGTCATTGATATACTTGTTGAAGTAAAAGATATTGAAGGAGTGGATCAGTATAATCATAAAATGAAAGAATTAGGATATGAAGTGATGGGTGAATATGGGATTCCAAAAAGAAGATTTTTTAGAAAGGGAGGAGACAAGAGAACCCATCATATTCATATATTTCAAGTGGGTAATGAAGAAATTGAAAGACATATCAAGTTTAAAGAATATTTGATTGCTCACCCGGATAAAGCCCGGGAATATTCAAGATTAAAAGAAGAATTAGCAAATAAATATACTTACGATGTTGAAAATTATACCAACCACAAGAGTGATTTTATCAAAGAAATTGACAGGAAAGCAAAATTATAGAAAAAATAATCGATAATTTTTCTGTATTAAAAACCTGCCAGAGGACCGTCCCCTGTCAGGTTTCAAAAAAATGTATTAAAAAAAGAGGATTTTCTGAACCCCATGTAGAACTTAATATATATAATTATAATCAGCTTAACATATTAACATTCCAGCCAGGGCAGTTCTCTGCTAAATATCATTTAAAATATTATTTGAAGCTTCCTGCACTAAGAGTAATAATTAAAATTAGAGATTAAATATTAAAGCTCGACTACCAATATAACTCAAAAAAATAGATTTTAAGGAGAATAAAAGAATGAAAAAAGAATGTAGAATGATATTTTTAATAATGGGTGTACTCATTATCTTTCTTGGTCTTACTTTTTCGGCTATAGCTGTAGAATTTAGCGCTGATTTGAAGATTAAACAGCCGGATAAGGAATATGAATTTAAATATTATGCTCAGGGCAATCTCTATCGCCTGGAGAAATTGACCGGCGAGGACCTTATTTTGCTTATTGCTAACCGCAAACTGGATATTACCTGGATGTTAAATCCGGAAGATAAAATTTACTTAGAGCTGAAAGGTATAGATGCTGCATTTTTTAACCCGATACGTGGTTGGGAAGCAGCAAAAGAGGGCACCAGGGAAGAGCAGATAGGCACTGAAACTATTCAGGGCTATTTATGTGAAAAATATACCTATACCCCTCCGGGGGGAACAGAACCGGGGATGGAAGGGTGGTACTCATCGGAATTAGAAACTTTTGTGCGAATGATAGCTCATTACGGGGGAGGATATGAGGACGGAATTTTTGAGATAATTAACATTAAAGAAGCACCTCAGGACGATTCCCTCTTTAAAGTTCCGGAAGATTATCAGAAAGAAAAATCTCCTGCAGAAAAGGCTCAGGAAAAAGAAGCTGCCCGGCCGGTACTTAGCGGGATTGCAGAGAGTATAGCCCCAGTAGGAAGACGCCTTAAAACAGGAGCTGTCTTGAAGGTGAAAGTGGACCCGGATAAATCTGTACGGGTAGTCATTGAAAACCAGGTAAAAGAAAAATCAACATTTAAAATTACTCCTTTCCAAGAAGGTCTGCCAATAGAGGATGAAATCGTTCATTCTGGTTTAACAAGGCAAAGGGAAAAGAAAGAGGATTTTTTTGGGATGCAGCTGAAATTGGATGAGATTTTAATAGAAGTAGAAGAAGGTCTGGTAACTGCCCTGGTTACCAAAGAATATTCTTCCTTTGATGAAGTAGAGCGGAAAGAATATTTTTTAATGGAAGAAAGTGGGCAGGGATTATTTACCAGAGAAAATCGTAAATTTGTGCTTACCTTAACCGGAGACAGCCAGGGGGCAGAAAGCTCCCCAGTGAAAGTTAAATTTTATAAAGGAGAATATGAGGATCTTTTAAATGAAGAGGATTTGAATTTACCTAATGGGCAAATAAAGAGATGGGAGTTTAATCCCGGAGAAATCCAAACCTTTGAAGTTTCAGTAGGAGAATTAGGAGGCGTGAAGCTATTATCAGAACAGTATCCGGCGGATAATAAAGAGACTGTCAAAGAATTAAGTGATGATGAGAAAGAAACATTAGTAAGGGATTTGATAACTCAGATGAAATTGGATGAAGTAAAAGCCTTCCTTGATTCCGGAGTAGATGTGAATATGATCATTTCCTCTTCTGATTCTCTATTGATGACAGCTTGCAGCTATAGTAATAGCGATATGGTAAAATTATTATTAACTTATAATCCAAATATAAATTACCAGGATGAATACGGTAATAATGCTCTAAATCTTGCTATTGATAACATGGAGCATTATAAAGAAATGATTCCACTCTTACTGGAAGCCGGGGCAGACCCTAATTCTAAAGCAGGTGCGGGTAGGACCGCACAGAAAAATTCCACTGTCTTAAGTAAAATGACCAGTCTGACTTTAAACAATAAAAGTGAAGAAGAAGAATATCAGATTGTAGAAATGTTTCTCTCGTACGGCGCAGATCCCAATATTGCGCACAAGACAGCAGGAAGTATTCCTTTAATGGCGGCCGCCTATAAAGGAGATGTGCGGTTAGTGAAATTATTTTTAGAGTATGGAGTTGATCCTAATCTAAAAGACAAACAGGGCAGGACTGCCCTGGATATGGCAATAAAGAAACAGCAACAGGGAGTCATTGATTTATTACAGTAAAGCAAAAATCTGTCAGCGAAATCTATTAGAAGATAATCATTTAGAAGTTGATAATCAAACGAGCGGATTTTTAAATAAAAAGAGGTGAAAATTTATGAAAAAGATACTCTCTTTGATTTTAATTTTTATAGTGTTAGCTTTCTATTTAGCCCCGGTTTCTTTAGCTGATGGTGGCTTCTTTTTTCCTTTATATAGAGATATGTATGAGCCAAATCAATTAGCCATGATTGTATTTGATGATATGGTGGAGAAGATAATTTTTCAGATAGATTATGAGGGTGATGCAGAGGATTTCGCCTGGGTTGTTCCGGTACCCGGTTATCCTGAATTGTTCTCTGTTGAAGATGATATATTTTATGAATTACATAAATTAACCCAACCTCCACCTCCTTCGAGTTTTGGTTGTGGATGGGGAGCAAGCAGCCTTTTCCCTGGTTCGGAAGATGAGGGAGTACATATTTGGGAAGAGAACCAGGTAGGGATTTATCATACCGCCACTTTGTCTGCCACTGACCCGAATAGTTTAGTGGTATGGTTAAATGATAATGGTTATGCCTTCCCTGCAGAAGGTCAAGAGATACTGGATTATTATGTACAAAGAAGTTGGTTTTTTGTAGCTATGAAAATTCAACACGAAGAAACAATGAAGATTTCTGAGAATTATACCGGTGCTATTCAACCCATAGGGATAATGTTCTTTTCCGATGAAATGATTTATCCTTTAAAAATTAGCACTTTAAGTGCGCCATCCTGGGGGACGGAAGTATTAATCTATGCTTTTTCCGATGAAAGAGTCACTTTCCCCGAAGCCACAGAAGAATATAATTCTATAATAACGCCTGACCAGTTGAAAGAATATCCCATTTTGCAGGGTCTAATAGATGAAACCTTTATTTTAACCAAACTGAGAAACAATTTTAGTGCTGAAGAAATGGACGAGGATTTAATATTGATTCCAGTTCCTAAATATATAGCTTTAGGAAATATCATAAATTTTAATTCTCCGGTAGGACAGTTTATTTTGATTGCAGGAATTTTTATCTTCTTATTAAAGACAAAGAAGAGGAATATTTAATCAAAACTCATTCTTAGAAATGTCATTTTGGCTTTTCCTATGTCATTCCCATTTTCCTATATGTCATTCCCGCGAAACCTGTCTCCGACCTGATTGGCGAGTGGGAATCTATTAATTCATCTTCTTCCCCAATCATAACCAAAATTAATAATTTTTATAATAAAAGAGGATTTTTGAATATTTTGTAGAATATAATCTATAAGTTAAACATTTAGCCTTTAAGATTTTAAGAAGCTTGAATTAAAGAAAAGGAGGTAAATTAAATGAACAAAGTTTTAAGTTTTGGTATGGTAGGCGGTGGAAGTGGCTCTTTAATCGGCGAAGTTCATCGTAAAGCCGCTTCCTTTGACCGTAAAGCAAAATTAGTTGCCGGATGTTTTTCCAGAAGTTATGACAATACTTTATCTACGGGGAAAAAACTGGGCTTGAATTCCGGGCGACTTTATAAAAATTATAGGGAAATGGCCGAGAAAGAGGGGGCAAAAGAGGATAAAATTGATTTTGTTATCATTGTAACCCCCAATAATTCACATTTTGAGATAGCCAGAGCTTTTTTAGAAAAAGGTATTCATGTTGTTTGCGATAAGCCTTTGACCTTGAAAGTCGAAGAGGCTGAAGAATTAACAAATTTAGCCAGAAAAAGAGATTTACTTTGTTGCGTGACTTATACCAATTCCGGTTATCCCATGGTAAAACATGCTCGGGAATTGATTAGCAGGGGTGAGATTGGGAAGATTCGGATGGTAATGGGAGAATATCTCCAGGAATGGCTGGCTATGCCTGTAGAGAAAGAGGGAGGAAACAAGCAGGCATCCTGGCGCACTGACCCTAAATATTCCGGAAAGTCTAATTGTGTAGCGGATATTGGAAGCCATATAGAAAATACCGTCTCTTATATAACCGGATTGGAAATCGATTCTCTTTGCGCCAATTTGGATATTTTTGTTGAGGGAAGAGCACTCGATGACAATGCAGAGGTTTTAATTAAATATATCAGTGGGGCTCGGGGAATTTACTGGTGTTCACAGGTGGCTATCGGGTATAGTAATGGTTTAATAATCCGTGTTTTGGGAGAAAAAGGATCTGTAGAATGGGAGCAAGAAAAACCTGATTATTTGAAAGTTGCTTTTTATGGTCGGCCAGTTCAGATTTTATCTCGGGGAAGGGATAATTTATATCCTCTGGCTTTGAGAGTCTCTCGACTCCCCGGAGGGCATCCCCAGGGTGTATATGAGGCTTTTGCCAATATCTATTCTAATTTTTCCGATGCCTTGCTGGCCAAAAAGGCAGGAAAATCTTACCAGAATCAGAAGGAAGTTGATTTTCCTACCTTTGAAGATGGAGCAAGAGGTGTCAAATTCATTAATCTATGTGTGGAAAGCTCGCAAAGGGGAGCTTGTTGGGTATCAGCACAAGATGATTTAACCGGTAAAACAGGGACCTTGTTCTTTGATGCAAAATAATTTATTTAAAAATTAACTTTTTAGTAAACAAATAATTTGCTTTGATAGTTTTAATGGATTAAAATAATAAAAACTTATTTTAAATTATTCGAAAGAACAGGAGGTAAACAGAGTGAATAAAGCAAAAGTTTATTTTACGGATTTAAGGGCAAAACCAGGAAAGAACTTGCTGGATAAATTAAAAAGATTGGTTTTAGAAGCCGGGATTAAAGAGATTGATTTTAAGGATAAGTTCACAGCCCTAAAAATTCATTTTGGGGAACCGGGAAATCTTTCCTATATTCGACCTAATTATGCGGCTTGTATCGTAAAATTGATTAAAGATTTCGAGGGAAGGCCTTTTTTAACTGATGCCAATACTCTTTATTATGGGAAGAGAGCCAATGCCGTAGACCATTTAAATACGGCTATGGAAAATGGATTTAATCGGATTGCCGTAGGATGTGATGTTATTATCGCCGATGGCTTGAAGGGAACTGAATATCGGGAGATTCCCATTAACCAAAAACATTGTAAAGCACCCAGGATAGCTGCAGCCATTGCCGATGCCGATATTATTATTTCTCTGACTCATTTTAAAGGTCATGAAATGACCGGTTTCGGAGGTGCCTTAAAAAATTTAGGGATGGGCAGTGGTTCCCGGGCTGGCAAGATGGAGATGCATTCTAACTCCAAACCCAAGATCGTTCTTAAAAATTGTATCGGTTGCGGCCAGTGTATTAAAAACTGTTCCCAGGTAGCTATTCATTTTAATGAAAATAAGAAAGCGGAAATTGATTATCAGAAATGTATCGGCTGCGGCCAGTGTGTAGCGGTATGTCAATACAGTGCAGCTGTAACTGGCTCTGATGATTCAGAAGGAAATGTCCAGGAAAAAATTGCAGAATATACCTATGCAGTATTAAAAAACAAGCCTCACTTTCACATCAGTTTTATTATGAATGTTTCTCCTTACTGTGATTGCTGGGGTTATAATGATATGGCAATAGTGCCGGATATCGGAATGGCCGCTTCCTTTGACCCCGTAGCCCTGGACAGAGCATGTGTTGATTTAGTAAATAAAGCTCCTATGGTTAAAGGCAGTATCCTGGAAGAGAAACATTTTCATTCAGGAGAAGATAAATTCACCCATGTTCATATTGATACCGATTGGAAAATAGGCCTGAATTATGCGGAAAAGATAGGTCTGGGTACACAGAATTATAATTTAATTATAGTTAAATAAAATAAAATAAGATGGAAAAATATACGGTTCTTTAATAGTTTAAAAACCTGCCAGAGAACCGTCCCCTGGTAGCAAATATGGATAAACAAGAGATAATTAAAAAAACTGAAACTTTTGTAAAGGAAACCTTAGGGAAAGATAGTACCGGGCATGACTGGTGGCATATTTATCGGGTAAGGAATTTGGCTAAACGGATTGCCTTGCATGAAGGTGCGGATATCTTTATCGTGGAACTGGCCGCTCTTTTACATGATATCGGTGATTACAAGTTTTTTCAGGGAGATGAAGAAGCCGGGGCAGTGAAGGTAAGGGAGTGGCTTTCTTCTTTAGAGATTTCGCCTTCGCTTATCGATAAGATTGTGGAAATTACTTCTCAGATTTCTTTTATGCATACTTTACCCGATAAGGGTAAGAGGAAAGGTAAAAAGAATTCCGCTACCTCAGCAATTTCCAAAGAATTAATGGCGGTGACTGATGCCGACCGTTTGGACGCCATGGGGGCAATTGGTATCGCACGGGCTTTTACCTATGGAGGATTTTTTAATCGGCCAATTTACGATCCCTCAATTAAACCGAGCAAATTCATAACCAAAGAAGAATATAAAACTACCGAAGCCCCCTCTATTAATCATTTTTACGAAAAGTTATTAAAACTTAAAGATATGATGTATACCCCTTTGGGCAGAAAAATGGCTAAAAGGAGACACCGTTTTCTAAATCTTTACTTAAAACAATTTTTTAAAGAATGGAAAGGAAAAAAGTAAACAAAGGTGCCTGGCACCTTTGTTTACTTTTTGTTAGGAGCAGGAGGTAAGAATGTTTAAGGATTTTAAAGGAACGCTAATTATTTTAGTAAGACATGGAGAATGTGAAGGGAATATTAAGGGGATGTTTAGAGGGAGGACAGATTTCCCTTTAAACAAAAGAGGGCTTATTCAAGCCCGGGATTTAGCCCGAGAACTTAAAAATTTTCCTCTTAAGCATATTTATACCAGCCCTCTATCCCGAGCCAGGCAGACCGCTGAGGCAATTGGCCAAGAATGCGGGATAGAAGTTAAAGCAGAAGAACAATTTAACAATATTGAATTAGGAAATTGGGAAGGGCGCTTTAAAAAAGAGATTGCCGGACTCTATCCCAAAGAATGGGAGCTCTGGGTAAACAATCCGGAGGAACTTCGAGTGAAAGATATGGAGACTCTTTATGATGTGCAAAAAAGGACCAAGGCCTGTCTGGATAGTTTAGTTTCCCAGCACAATGGAGAGGTTTTGACGGTAGTTTCCCATCGGGCGGTACTCAAACCTCTTATCGCCGCCTGCCTGAATATTGCCTCACCCTATTTTTGGAAGATTCATCTGGATACCGCTTCTTACAGTCTTCTTTCTCATAAAAAAGACAAAGGATATTGTCTTCTACAATTGAATCAGACCAAACATTTAAAAGAATATGTTACCGAGTGGGTCTAAGAAAAATGAAAATGAAAATAAATCTATACCCGGTTGTGTAGAATAAAGAAGATTTGTTGATTGTTAAAAATGATGCAGAGAATTGGTTCCTAATTAAAGAAGAAAGTGAAGGAAGGGAGCGGCAATGGAAAAAAAATATTATGAAATCGATGAGAATATTTATCGGAGATTTGAACAAAAAAATGAAATGTTTTGCCGTTATCTGTGGGATAAAGACCTGAAAACTTACCAAAATAATTTTGCGGATGATATGCTAAAGAATATTAAAGCGGATAACGAAGGTTACACTCATTTTGATTATGCCTTTTCCAAGGCTTCCTGGACAGTATATAATCGATTTCCTTTTGCCTTTTCCTGGGAAGGTGATACCTCATTTGAAGAAGATTGGTATGGTTACAAATTAAGGGAACAAAAATACCGGATTAAAGACCTGGCGGAATTTACTGCCAAAGTAAAAAAAGTAGCCAGGTTTTACGGTGCCTCTCTGGTGGGTATAACTAAAATTAATGAAAAATGGATTTATAAAAATGCAGGCAAGAGAGCAAATGGGCAATTTTTAGGTTCTTATCCCATAAATTTACCCCAGGGTATTAACCGGGCTATAGTTATAGCGATAGAAATGGACCCCCAAGGACTATCCACTACTCCTGCTTTGCCTGCCTGTGCTGCCACCGGATTGGGATATTCCAAGATGGCTTTTATTATTTCCTGTCTGGGAGAGTTTATCAGAAATTTAGGCTACCGGGCTGTTCAATGCGGGAATGATACTGCCCTGAGTATTCCTCTGGCTGTTGATGCCGGCCTGGGTGCGTTAGGCCGAAATGGATTGCTGGTTACTCCGGAATATGGTTCGGGAGTCAGGATTTGTAAAGTTTTTACTGATTTACCTTTAGTTCTCGATGAGCCAGACCTTGATTTTATCTCTAAGCTTTCTAATTTTTGTAAAAGATGTTATCAATGTGCTGAAATTTGCGAAACTAAAGCAATTTCTTTTGAGCCGGAACCGGATTTAAAAGGTGAAACCATTTCCAATAATCCGGGAGTAAAAAAATATTATATCAACCCGGAAAAATGTTTTGAGTTCTGGGCAGAAAACACCAGCGATTGTTCACAATGTATTACCGTTTGCCCTTTTTTTAATACTAAAGATTTTATTTCCAGTAATGAATTTTGGAAAGAAAAATAATCGAAAATCTATACAAAAAAACACCAAAGAACAAATACAAAAAAACATTCATTATGAAAACCGGGAAGGAAAAGAGTTTGAAGTTAAAATATAAGATAATTATTTTTTTATTATCCTTTTTAATATGTGTTTCTCTTTTAATCGGTGCAGCCGGTGCTGGTACTGGCACAGATATCCGGGAAGATATAAATCAGTTCCCGGGATTTTCGGGAATCCTGATAAAAGACTTAAACACTCAGGAAGTACTATTTTCCCATAATGAAGATAAACTTTTCACCCCGGCATCTCTTACCAAAATATTCACCCTGCTGGCCGCTCTGGAAATCTTTGATGAGGAGCAGTATGCTTATCCGACTTCCTTCTACTTTTCCAGCACTACTCCCGGAGAGATAAACGGAGATCTGTATATAGTAGGCAGTGGAGACCCCACTCAATCCCCGGATGTAATCAGAAAGATAGCAGATGCTCTAGTGCAAAAGTTTAATATCAATCATATCTCCGGAGATATTGTATTGGATAATTCAAAATTCCTGCCCGAAGAGTTTTTGGGTAGGGGATGGATGTGGGATGATAAAAATCCTCTAATCGGAGCATTAGCTGTAATGGGCGATAAAGTCAAGGAAAAACAAAATTCTTATCTTAATACTATGCCTCTTCTCTGGGGGAATATTTTTTCTCAGGAACTATCCAAAAAAGGCGTAAAGACAAAAGGTGATTTTCGGATTGGGAAAGTCCAGGGGGGTCTAAAGGTAAAGTATATTTATTATTCTGATACTCTGGATAAAATACTGGCTTATATGATGAAAAAGAGTGATAATCAGAGTGCTGAAAATATTTTTCGTACCCTGGCTTCGGAGGATAATCCTGAAGTGGTCTCCACCACTATTGCTCAAGCTATTGCCTCTTTAGAAGAGGTTATTGATACAACCCTGGGTTTAAAATGGGGAAAAGATTATATCCTTGTGGATGGCTGCGGACTATCTGAATATAATTTGATGACCCCCGCTCATCTGGTCAATGCAATGACTTATCTTTACCGGAAATACGATTTTAAAATACTGGATTATTTTGCCAATACTAAAGAGGGGGGGACTTTAAAAGAACGCCTGCCTTTTCAGGTATGGGGCAAGACCGGCACCTTATCCTCGGCTTCAGCACTGGCCGGCATATTAGAAACTAAAAATAAGAGATGGGTGGTCTTTTGTCTTATAGAAAATAATTTTATCTTTATAGAAGAAGATAATGACCCCAAAATTTTTGAAAACAGAATAATAGAATATATCTACGAAAACTTGTAGTAGTATAGCGTGAAATGCAAAACAAACTTTATATGTCTTTAAAAATTGTAACAGCACGGCGTGCTGTGCTGTATTCAGAATGATCTAAAATGAAACCAGGAGCAATTCTTTAGTAAAGCAGGGGTTTGATTTATCAAACCCGTCATTAGATTGCCTTTAAACCCACATGTGTTAATTATTAGAGAGCTTAATAAATAAAAATTTCTTACTTCTTTATTAGGAGACAAGCGAGATGAAAGACGAAAATAAAAAGGATAAGCTACATAAGATGACTTTCTTTATAGTTTACCCTTTTTTATTGTATTTTTATTTAATTTTTCCCCAGCTCTACCTTCATCCCGGCTAATTCTTTCTGCACCTCCGTAAAACGTAGGGAATAATACTCCCGGTTCTGCTGGTTTAAACTGGTGATGGTACTGTGTATCTCCTTAGTATTTTTTTGATTATTTTTCTATTTATTAGTGTAAATATATAAAATATTAAAATAGTTGCAATATTACAACATATTTGTTATAATATATCCATTAATATGTAAATAATAAACATATATGTTAAAGGAGGAATTAATAATGGTTAATTCTATGCTTAAATTGATAGGAGTAAAACTCCAAGAAGCTCGAAAAAAGTCAGGCTTAACTCAAGAACAGGTAGCTAATTTAATAGATATAAATAAAGCCCAATTATCCTACTATGAAACAGCAACAAGAGAAATTAATTTGAATATACTCGAAAAACTTGCAAATCTTTATGGGTATAAAATTGATTATTTTGTCACTGGTAGTGAGATAAAAGAGCCAGAAATACAAATTGCTTTTCGGGGAGAAAATTTATGCAATGAAGACTTAAAAACAATTGCCTGGACAAAAACTTTTTTAAATAATTTGGGTGAAATGAATGATTTGGTTAAGGGGTGATATTGATGAATAATTATAAATTTATAGAAAGTAGGGCAAGGAATAGAGCAATAGATACAAGGAATGAATTAGGTATTCATTTAAGTGAGCCTATAGATGTAGATATTTTAAAAGTTTTAAGAAGAAAAGAAAATATATCAATAATAGTTACAGAATTAAAAGGGGATATTTCAGGATTTTTTTTAAGAAAAGAAGATATTTGTTTAATTGTAATAAATTCCTCACGCTCATTTGGTCATCAAAGATTTACAGCTGCTCATGAGTATTATCATTTTAAATATGACAAAGGAATGAATGGTAAAATATGCCCCATAATTAAGTATAATGATGATTATGAAAATGAAATGGAAGCAAATTATTTTGCGTCTCATTTTTTAATGCCTGATGAATCATTAAAATATTACGTTGATAAGAGGATAAAAGGAAATAAATTAAATATAAGAGATTTAGTCTATTTAGAAAATTATTTTATGGTTAGCCACGCTTTGATGCTAGTTAGGCTAAAGTTAATAAACATTATCTCAGAAAAAGAAATGGAGCTTATGAAAAATGGGATTATTTATAAAGCAAATAAATTAGGATACAATACTGCACTTTACAAAGACACTAAAGAGAAAGGGATGATTATTTATTCTGACTATGCTGAATTGGCAGAGGAGTTGTTAGAAAAGGGGAGTATTTCTTATGGAAAATATGAAGAATTATTAGTAGATGGAAAATTTGAAGATATCCTCTTTGAAGAAAAAGGAAATGAAAACGAGGAGGAAATAGGGTTTGAAGTTACCAATCGTATTTGATAATGATTGTATCTCGTCTTTTTTATGGATAGAAAGATTAGATATTGTAAATTTTCTTTTTCCTAATCAAATTATTATTCCTCAATCGGTTTTTAATGAATTAGATAAAATAAAAAGTTCCCAATATAGGTTTGTCTTTAATGATTTAAAATCTCAAATTTCAAAAGGGAATTACAAATTAAGGAATATCACAATTCCTAGCCAGGAGTTTAATGAGTATATTAATTTAATATCCATAAAAAACCCTAAAAGAATAGGTAAAGGGGAAGCGGCCGCTATTGTGATAGCAAGAGCGCTTAATGGGACCCTCGCAAGCAATAATTTAAGAGATATTTTGCCATATGTTGGAAACAATAAACTACCTTACGTCTGCACTAAAGATATATTGTATTTGAGTTACGAAAAAAGCTATATTTCTTTAGAAGAAGGATGTAAAATATGGGATGATATGAAAAGAAAAAAGAGGAAATTGCCAAATTACGATTTTAAAGAAATTGTAAGAAGATTTAAAATAAATAGTAATAAAAAATTTTAGTACATTTCACTTTTAAATGAATTTGTTTTATGTTGTTTTTAGAATACAAAATGAGACAGGGCAAGCTAATAAAGCTGACTTGCTCCATAGCTTGCCCTTTTTTATATTTCTATTCAATTTTCCCCAACGCCACCTTCATCCCTGCCAATTCTTTCTGTACCTCTGCAAAACGCAGTGAATAATACTCCCGGTTCTGCTGATTTAAACTGGTGATGGTACTATGTATCTCTTTAGTATTTTCCAGGACTTGCCGATATCCCTCTTTCTGAGCTATTACTATCTCCTGCATAAACTTATCTATTCGAAAGATCAAGAGTATCGATAAGGCGATAGGGAAGCCCTGATTGGCGATCACTTCAGACAATGTTTTAACATCCATTATTTCACTCCTTTCTCAAAAAGGTAAACAAAAGTGCCAGGCACCTTTGGTTTACTTTTTTATTCCCTCCATCTGCTACGTTTAGTTGGCCGTACATCCAGATGCAAAAAATCCTTCTTCTCATAAAACCCGATACCGTTAAAGTCTATATTCTCACATATCTCTAAAAGTTCAATCAGATTGATATCTTTTACTTTAATATCTGCTGCCAGTCCGATACGGTGATAGCTGTTTGGTACGCCTCCCACTTTCTGGTTATATTTTGAACAGCGGTACCCGGAGGTAATATATACCGGTCTTTCTAATATATTTCTTAATTCCATCAATTTGGCGAGCAGTTTGGGATGTAACATCACCAGATTACAGCAGGGACAGGCAAATTCGGATAAGTTGAAATAGGGGGCGATGATTATATTGTTGGTACTATTTAGCATTTGAATGGGAACTAACTCCTTTCAGTCGTTAGTGAATTGACCAATTCACCAATTTACCGATTGACCAATTAGAAATACGGGTACAAATCCCCCTCACCCTAACCCTCTCCCTCCGAGGGGAGAGGGGAGTAGGGAGTGAGGAATTAATCTTTTATATCTCCTCTCCCTCCGAGGGGGGAGGATTAAGGTGGGGGTGAGGTTTTGCTAATTCTTTCTTAATTTCGAATTTGTTTTTCTTAATCGGTCAATTGGTCAATCGGGCAATTGGTTAATTATCTTATCCTTTATTAATTTCTTCTTTAGCTGGACATCATAAGTCTGCTGGTTGATTCCTCCCACGTTGGCCTTCATCATTACCTTTACCGCTTTCTCCTCAGACTTCCTTAAACTGATATTCTTATCAGCCAATATCTCTATTAACTTCTTCCAGGCAACATCCCATTTCTGGCTGCCATTTCCTATCCCCAGCTCTTCTTCTGCCCAGAGCATAGCGGATAAAATGGCTTCTTTAATGGTTCCGGCTCTCTCTTCTCCTAATTTATTCTTCAGGAAACTGTAAGCGATAGAGACCAGAGATAACAGCAAGGCATTTAATAGATATTTACTTAAGATTGCTTCTAACATAAAACAAACTCCTTTCATTTGTTTGTTAATTTGCCAATTGACCAATTCACCGATTGACCAATTGAAAATACAGGTACAAGGTGCAAGTTGAGATTGCCGCAATGACTTTTAGGGTAGGGGGCGGATTCATCCGCCCCGGAATAACCGAGCTCGATAAATCGAGCCCCTACCTTTGGATAGACAGGTAATCCTGTCCCTTCTACCAAGGAGTCATTAACTTATAAATTTTGGCATTTCTACTAAAATCTTTACTAACGACTAACGACTGGTTACACATCCATAACATCAGTAGACTTATAATCAAGTATCCGGGCATTTACTTTAGCTACTAAGTCATTACCGTTATTATGGAAGACGTTCTTAGCGATGATGGTATCCATCACTCCCTCTATTGCCACATCTTGAGCCGCAAAGTCCACATAGTCTCCGTCATCTACGTTCTTGGGGTTATTCAAGGTTAGATTGATAGTTTTAGCTGCACTGTCTCTAAACTGCATATACAGTCTCTTATAACTGGTTACTTCTCCTAATTCGGTTGCCATTTATTTTTTCACCTCCTTATCGATTAACCAATTTACCAATTCGCCGATTGACCAATTCATAAATGCGGGCGATAGATGTTCTGGATTCCCGCTTTCGCGAGAATGACAGAGAGGACCTCGGGAATGACATCTGTCAATCGGGAAGGGTAATTGATTAATTTATTTTAATTTTTGCTTTCTTGTTTCTGACTAACGACTATTCACTATTCACTAACGACTACTCCGTTAGTTGAGATTCTTTTTCTAATCTGATTTCATCTACAGTGTACTTCTGCAGACCCACTAAACCGGTAGCTGTATCATAGACATCTTGATCTAAAGCAGCAGATTTAATCTTAGTAAAGGTCTTGCTGTTAACGATAGGTGCTCCGGTTTCCGGGTTGGTGCCTACTACCAATCTAAACTGTAGGCTTGAATCACGGGGGACGGTTATTACTGTTGCCATTTATTTTCACCTCCTTTCTTTTTTAGTCGTTAGTCGATAGTATTTAGTATTTAGTAGAGAGGGGAGAGCTCGATGAATCGAGCCTCTACTTTCGACTAACGACTAATTTACCCCTCTACTTAGTAAGAGCAAAAAAGAGGTGATTTTACAGCACCCCATTTAAAAATATTTTAATTTTTTTTCAATTTTTTCATACCTTTCTTGCGAAGTCGATTAATCACTTGTTGAGTTATTCCGTATAATTTTGCAATCTCTTCATCCTTATATCCTTCCAGATAATAAAGACTGATGATCTTCTTTTCTCTTTGAGTCAGAAGCTTGAAACCTTCTTCTAAATTGTTTTCCAGTAATATAGTTTTTAGAATAGTCAATTCCTTTCTCCTTTTATTTTTAGTCCATAAGAAATTTCTATTTGCTCTTTTAAATATTTTCTAGCATATATCCATAAGCCCCATTCAAGACGTTTTTTGATATAACCGGCAAAAGTAACCGGAGGTTTTTCCTCATAATCATAGACCGCCAGGATAAAGAGCAGTGCCCCCTGCTGAAAGACATCATCATATTCCAGGCCGTATCGAGAATACTTTTTGGCTCTTGATTTTAGTAAGGGTTTAAATTGATTGAATAATTCCTCCATGGCTTTTAGGTTTTTTTGTTTGGCACGGGTGATGAGTTCTTTTAGTTTCATTGTTAATTTCTCCTTCGTCGAAATTAGTTTTTGGTTATTCGTTTTTAGTTTTTAGTTAAAGATATAAAATACAAGAATAATTAATTTACCGGTCTACCGGTCTGCCAGTCGAGAATAAATCCATATATGTGGGTATAAATGTTCTGGATTCCCGCTTCCGCGGGAATGACAGAAACAACAGACGGGTTGGATAAATCCGACTCCTACAGTTGGGATTGCCGTCTCCGCTTTCGCGGGGACAGGCTTACTTCACTCCTCGCAATGACAGAAAGACGAGTTCAATAAATCAAACCCCTACTTTTTTTCTCAGTACGGCTCTACTCCCCGAGGGGATAGGGGATATACAGGCGGAGAGACTATCTTGAATCAGCTTAATTGCTTTTAAGGCTTTTTCGCGAGAGGTCCATTCCGGGGTATCTATGTCATTCCCGCTCCCCTTTATGTCATTCCCGCGCACGCGGGAATCCATCCTTAACTGGCCAGAGTCTGTTTTCACACTTTCCCCAAGTTTCCTCCCCCTTGAGGGGGGAGGATAATCCTTCTTCAGTGCAGCACTCAGCCAGGCGGCAGGGCTTTGGATGTTCTTCCTCTCCATAAGCAGTTCTAATTTCTCTTCAATCTTTCCCGAGGGATATTCTTTTAGTATCTTCTCAATAAACTCCTCCTTAAAATCTAATTCAACCATCCGTTCTCTTATTACTTGCATCTTTTCTTTTGCCTGTGCGTGTCCGCACTCAGACAGGTCTCCTTCCTCTTTTAATTTTTTAAAATTAACAGCAGCAACAGCATCTTTTTCTCTCTTTGTTGTTGCTGTTAAATTGGTAATGTTAAGATTGGTATTGTTAGGGTGCAAATTTTGGACCTGGTCAAGTGCAATTTTTGGACTTTCCGTGTCCAATTTTTGGACCTGGCCGGGTCCATTTTTTGGACTCCTCATAGGAGTAACTTTATAGAGGTTAGACCGATAATTTCCCTGAGCAGTTTTTCTTCCTGCGGTCTTTTTAATCAGGCCATACTTAAGGAGAGTTTTTTGATAACTGATCAGACTATTTTTAGACATATTTAGACTATCGCCTAAAGTGGACAGTGCAGGCCAGGCTATATCTTTTTCTTTATGACAATAGGTAAGCAGTTGGATATAGAGTAAAACCGGACCTTTGCCCATTACCCTTATCCATTCTGCTAAAAAATTATTTGGCATAATAATATAACCTTCTTTGGATGATTTGGTTTGTCTATTTTGTTTTTCTTTTTGCATATCTTTCTCCTTCATCGAAAATAGTCGTTAGTATTTTGTATTTAGTATTTAGCTAAGAAAAGATAAAAAGACAAGTTTCAGGTTACGAGTTTCAAGTTGCGAGTTGGGATTGCCGCACTCCCTTCGGTCGTTCGCAATGACATTAATGTGTATTTTGTATCTTTAACCGGCAAACCGGGTGACTGGTTAACTAACTACACTTGTTTCCCGCGCCTATACGCTACCCGCTCTACGCTCTACCCTAATTACACCATAAAATAATTTTCCTGTATCGAGTTTTCTACTGAATTCCTACTGAATTCCTACTGAATTTCTACCGAATTTCAAACGAAAGAAAATTATCTGTAAAATAAAAAATCCGAACAGCTTTTTAACTGTTCGGATCTAATTTATTATTTGATTGTTTTGAATAAAATAATATTTTTAATTACATAAAGTTAGGAATTTGTTTCCAATTCTTTTTCTTTAATATCTAACATTAAGCCCCTACCGGGCACTATTTTAAAAATATTTCCAATCTTTTTTGCGTACCTGCTTTTATTATTCAATGCCTTTAAAATGTCTTTTTTAATTTTACAAATATGATAATTTATACGGGTATAGATTGCCTCATTTTCATCTTTCCATATTTCCTTTAAAATATCTTCATAGCTCATTACTTGTCCTCTATGTTGAGCTAATAGACATATCAAAGAAAAACCTATTGTAGTAACTTTAACTTTTTTGCCTTCAAAAATAATTCTATCCGGGCGGTGAATATCAATTTCTAATACAGGTTGCAAGGTGCAAGGTGCAAGTTGCGAGTTATAAGATGGATTAGTCGTTAGTCCTTGGTCGTTAGTATTTAGTGAAACCCCCACCTTAGTCCTCCCCTTGCGAGGGGGAAGGGAAGAAACGCAAGATGCAGGAGGCAAGTTACGGGTTTCACCAGAAAATCTCCTCTTGATTCTCCCGGCTAATTTTTCAGGCACAACCTTGGCCAGCTCCCCTACAGATAATTCCTGAAAGCATTTCTCATCATCGTAACCCTCTCTTAGCAGAGCCCTTATATAATTCCGACCCAATCCGGGGACATGCAGGCGCGCAAGCCCGAGCCCCTTTTCCTCCACTCCCCAGGCCAGCCTTTCCGAGACTATTTTTATTCCGGTTAATTCTTCTTTTTTATTCTCCTTTTTGCTCCAGCCCAAACTCTCAGCTACTGCTGCCAGGCTATCGGCCAGCCAGGAAAAGCCTTCCCCTAATTTCCGTATTGTCCCGCCGTAGATTTTGTAAGCCTCCTCAATCTCTTTTATCTCTTTATCTCCTATCCAATCATATAAAAGGAGGGCTTTCTTGATAGAAAGATAATCTTCTGTTTCAAGCCCCTGGTCTTCTCCGTCTAATTCTAAAATATCCTGGTAAATTTCTTTACCGTCTTCTCCCCGGTTTGAGACTAATTCCGCCATCTTATCCTGATAATAATATTTCCAGTCACCTGCTTTATAACGGTCGGTAATTTGATTAAATTGAGGGAAGGAGATGGGAATATTTTTTCCTTCACCGCTTTTAGTCAAAAGACTAATTATCTCTAAAATAGTCAACTTCCCCCTTTTATTTTCTAAATATCCCTTAAAGAGAAGATAAGTATCTATATCTATTCTCCGGGAATTAATCAGTACTCCCGCCCTGGTGGGGAATAATTTTTCAGCGTCTTTATCTTTTTTGCCCTTGCCGTATTTTATTAAATTATGTTCTATCAATACCTTTAAGCTTTCCTTAATCTCTGTCTTCAAATCATCTTCTTCAAAATTAAATACCCAGTAATGGTCATCTTTTTTAAAATCAGAAGTTAATTCCCTAAAATGATTATCCAGTTTTTCTGCCGTATTTATCCCCTTTGCTATTTCCTTAAGAAGAAAATTAGTAAAGTTCTTCTCCTTCTTTAAGCGACGGTAGAGCGTTTGCGTATCTGATTTTAGGGAAGAGTGATATTTTCCTCCGGGATCATTTACCCGCGGCATTCCGGCCGGATTAGCCGGCTTTAAAGCATTAAAGTAAAGATTTTGCACCACGGTCTCAGAAAGAAGGGAATGGGCTAAAAAGATAACCCGTCCAAAATTATCTTTTTCTTTCTGATTTAATCTTCCCGCTCTTCCTCCCATATTTTCTACATCTACCATACTCATACTGGTAAGATAACCGTTTCTGTAATCTCCATTATTACTCGTATATTTATAAGTAGTGAGGATTACATTTTTAAAGGGAAGGTTTACTCCCATAGCCAGGGTGGTAGTAGCACAAATTAATTTTATCTCTCCTTTTTTAAGATAGGTCTCTACCAGATTTCTTTCTTCCCAGGAAAGGTCAGCATTATGATAAGCTATCCCTTTTTCTAATAAATAGAGTAATTCATTCCGGGATCTGGTCTCCTCCAGCCGGGAAAGTTCGGCAATTGCCTCATCTGCCCGGGGAGCATCAATCTGCCCGGCCAGCCATCCGGCCCACTTGCGGGTATCTTTACGGGTAGGGAAGAAGAGGAGGGTAGGTTCATCTTTTTCTACAAAATAAGAGACCGTTTTTCTTAGGTAATCTTCATAACAATTATCCCGGACTTCATCGGGAGCAAAGAAGATTTCTTCTCCACAGCAATAATTATTATGGGTAATATATTTAAAAGTTCCTTCCCGTACCAACCCTTTCCGCAATTCGACAGGGCGTTGATAAGAAAGCAGGGCATCAGCCGAAATCCAGTTTAAGAATCCGGCTTCATTATCTAAATCTGCCGATAAGCCGATAATCTTAAGTTCCGGTTTATTCTTTTTGATATAAGTAATTATCTCTTCCAGGAGGGGACCGCGGACGGGGTCATCTATCATCTGCAGCTCATCGATAATGACCAGAGAGACATCTTGTAAGAAATCAGGATATTCGAGAAGGAAATAATTAAATTTCTCATAGACCATTACCACTACCTGGTAATCTCCTTGAATAATTTTCTTATCGTATTCCCGGCGGTCTCGGGAAGAGATAAGGGTGTTTATATCACAATCAGCATAAAGGTCACGAAAGTGGTGATATTTTTCTTCGGCTAAAGAACGCAAGGGGACCAAATAAATGGTTTTTTTCTTATGGACAGCCTGAGTGATAGCCGCCATCTCCCCGATGAAGGTCTTCCCCGAAGAAGTCGGAGAAAGGACTAATAAATCCCTCCCTCTGTCATTCCCGCCCCTTCTTATGTCATTCCCGCGAAAGCGGGAATCTATCCCTCCTGTAGGGTCGTATTGCATACGCCCTTCTTTATTCCTTCCATCAAAATCCAACACTCCATACTCCCTTACCGCCTTCTCCTGAACCGCCAGCAGGTAAGGAGAATAATCCTTCTCCCAGATATCCACAACATAAGAGGGGACTCCCCACACTTCTAAATCTCTCATCTTCATCGGCTTTTTAAACAATATACTTCCATCCTTTCTAATAATTTTTTAAAAATGTACTTAAATAAACATATACAAACAAAAGTTTACAAATCGATTTTACCCCATCCTCTCCCCAATTGCAACAACTATTTTAAAAAACTTTTTCTCTCGGGAAACCATCATCTTTCTTCTTTCCTCCCCAGGAATATCTCTCTGATCTAACATGACTATTATCTGGCATAATCGAAAAAAGTCTTGACTATTTTCTAAAACAGGAATCATGGGGGACATTCTTCTTTTGTATTCCCGCTCCCCTTTATGTCATTCCCGCTCCTCTTTATGTCATTCCCGCGAAGGCGGGAATCCATCCCTCCAAAAAGTAAAGACTCCCCCCCTTTTTTTGATTCTAAAATATTTTCCCAAAAAAGCAGGACTATTGACAAACAATACAGTATATAGATAACAGCCTGTTTAGACAGGTTTCTGGATTTGACAGATTATAATTAATTGACTATAATAATAGTCGATGGGCTAATATATTAGCCAAAGGAATTATTAAAAAGATGAAGAAAATATTATTTACTACAAATCCTCAAAAAATATTAGAATTTCTAATTCAAATGCCAGGAGAAGAATATCTTTCCAGGGAAATTCAAGCTGCTGTTAAAATAAGCAAAGCAGGTACAAACTTTGCCTTAAATGATCTAGTGAGCGCAGGTTTTATAAGAAGAAAAAAAAGAGGCAAGATGTATCTCCATGCTATAAATTTTGATCACCCGATAATTAAGCATCTAAAAATTCTAAAGGTAATTATGTCATTAGAGTCATTATTAAAAAAGATGAGAAATAAATCTCAAAAAATAATTCTCTATGGAAGTTCGAGCCGGGGAGAAAATACCAAAGACAGTGATATTGATCTGTTAGTGGTTACCAATTCTCTGCCGGAAGTTGAGAAAATAGTAAGGAATAACCCTAAAGGAAAAGTTATCCAATTAATTACAAGGACACCATTAAAATATATAGAAATGGAAAAAACTGACCCGATATTTTATGCAGAAATAGAAAGGGGTATTGTTTTGTGGGAAGCAAAAGATGAGTCCTGAATTTGAAAGATGTTTAAGAAGTCAAAAAATAAAAGTATTTTCCCGAGGAAAAACATTGGCTGGCAAAGAATTGAAGGTAGCAGCTTCAGATCTTGAACAGGCGAAATAACTTTTAAGAATGATAATTACAAATGGGCTACTATACAATGTTATTATTCGATATTTCATTCAGCGAGGGCATTACTTTATGCTAGAAATTACAGAGAAAGAAGTCACCATTGTTTGATTGTGGCGATCCGCTCATTGTATGTAGAAGAAAAATTACTTCCTTTGCATTTAGTTGAAGGATTAGAGAAGGCAAAAACCTTACGAGAAAGTGCGGATTATTATGATCAATGGTCAAAAACAGGAGTAGAAACGATTTTAAAAGTTGCTGAAGAATTTTTAGATAATAGTACACAATTAATAAGAGGAATAAAAGGTAATAAGTAAATAATGACAGCCTTTTTTTATCCTCCTCTGTCATTCCCGCGAAACCTGTCCTCGACCTGATCGGGAAGCGGGAATCACTACTTAATTCTATTAAATATAAAAAAGGGAACATTGAAAAATGCACTACTTAAAAAGAAATACTAAGTATAGTATTCTTGCATTTCTCGTAATTGTTCTTTCTATAACTGTATCTATTTCCACCCTTGCCAAAACCGAAGTCTACCCTGCCTGTGCGTGTACGCACGCAGACAGGTTCTCCCTATACGATAATCCTCAAATCTTGTCTACCACTTCCTTAAAATCGGAAGTTCAAATTATAAATATCAACTTCGCATCCCAGGATGAACTTGTAAAAATATTAAAAATAAGCAAACCTCTCGCCCGGAAGATAATTGACTTCCCCTTTATGTCATTCCCGCGCACGCGGGAATCCATCATTTTAAGAGACGAACTGGGAGGGTTTAAAGAACCAAAAGACCTCCTCCAACTACTGGAACTAACCAACTTGGAATGGCAAGAATGGAAGGAGCAGGGGATAACTATTATTGTTGAATAAAAAAATTGACCTTAAGATTTTTTGACATTTTGCCTTAATTGTGCTATTATATCTCCAGTAATTTAAAAAAAGAATATTGAACTCTTATCCAGAGTGGTGGAGGGACGGACCCTGTGAAGCCCGGCAACCTGTCATGTCATAATTACAGACATGATGTTGGTGCCAAATTCCGCGGAATGAAGATTCATTTCCGAGAGATGAGAAAAAATAATTACCTCTTCGGTTTTGAAGAGGTTTTTTTATTTTTGGATTGAAAACTGAATATAGAAAAAACAAAAAATAAACCTGAGGAGGTTAAGTAATTTTATGAATAATTCATTAGTTAAAATTGGCATCATATGCCCCTGCAAAGACGAATATCAGATCTGTAAAAAAATATTGAAGTTAAATAATGAAACCAAATTAGCAGGCAGGTTAATTTCATCAATGAAAGAAAAAGAAATAGAAGTAATTGCTATTCAAGCGGGTGCAGGGAAAATACACTGCGCCTCAGCAACGCAATTGATTATTGATAAGTTTGAACCTGACTTTATATTTGACATTGGTGCTGCCGGATCTTTATCCGAAAAGTTAAGCATTAACGATATCGTCTGTGGCGAGTATTCATTTGAATATGATTTCTGTTCCGGTGATGATTTAGCTAAAATGCCTGATGATTTAAAAACAAGTACAGTACTAAATAAAGCTTCCTCTAAAGAAGTACTAAAAGAATTTTTAAATTGGGTTAAGGAAACTATGGGCTCTACAATAAAGATTGGCAATATTGCCAGTGGGGAAAAGGATGTAGACAGTAAAGAGCTCCGCCGGGAGTTACACGAAAAATTAAATACAATAGCCTGTAATTGGGAAACCTCTTCAGTCTTAAAAACAGCACAATTAAATGGAATAAAAAGCCTTTCTTTCCGGGTGATAACAGATAATGCTGACGAACATATGAATGATGATTATGAAGAAAATAATAAAAATGCACTAGAAATCATGTTTCCAGTAATGGCTAAGTTTCTTTTCGAAGGTTGGATTAACAATATCTGACCATTTGCCTTAATACGGACCCTGTGAAGCCCGGTAGACTAATTACACTTGTATCGTACACCTTGCAACTGACATCTGATAACTTTTTTTCCAAAAAAGAAGGACTTTTCCAACCCTTTGTCGAATATATAAAAAAGTATCAAATATATAACTCACATCCGAGTACTTTTCTATTTAAAATGGGGGACAGACTTCTTTTGTCATCCCCGTTTTCTTTCATGTCATTCCCGCCTCCTTTTATGTCATTCCCGCGAAAGCGGGAATCTATCATTTTAAGAGACGAACTGGGAGGATTCAAAGAACCAAAAGACCTCCTACAACTACCGGAAATAACTAACCTCGAATGGGAGGAATGGGCAGAAGAGGGGATAGTAATTAATGTTCAGTAAATAGTATTGCGTTGTACAAAATAAAACATCATAATATTTTTTCTAAGTTTATATAAATTCAATTATTGATTTTACCAAAAACAAGCATTTTTTATTGCGTAATAAGTCTCAATGTGATACATTAAAGTGGACAAATGAAGGGAGTATTATGTAAAAAAATGAGAAGAATTGATTTACTAAATCCTTTAGCTAAACAAGGGAATACTTTTACTTTTATCGATGCCTTAAAAATAAGTAATCTATCTACAAAAAGTCTACAAAAGGTATTATATAGATTACAGCAAAGTGGTGCAATTGAGCGGATAGAAAAAGGAAAATACCTAATTATTCCTCTTGGGGCCGAAAAAGGAAAATATACTTTACATGAATTTGTCATCGGTTCTTTGTTGGTAGAGCCATATACTATTGCTTATTGGAGCGCTCTTAATTATTATGGCCTGACTGAGCAAATTCCCACGACTGTTTTTATCCAAACCATTACCCGAAAATTTAATACTAATCCTGAAGTTTTTGGAGTGCAGTATAAAATAGTTAAAATCAAAAAAGAGAAAATGTTTGGAATTAGAAAAGAATGGATTGAAGAAACACAAATAACTATTACGGACAAAGAAAAAACGATGATTGATTGCCTGGATAAACCGCAATATTGTGGAGGAATTATTGAAGTAGCTAAAGCTTTAAAAAATAATAAATTAAATCGAAAAAAACTCGAAGATTATGCCCAGCGCATCGGAAATTCCGGAGTATTAAGAAGATTAGGTTATCTATGCGAGCTATTAGATCTAAAAATAAACCTTCCAAAAATAAATACTCGAAATTATCTTTTACTAGACCCTACTATGCCAGGAAAAGACACTAAAAATGCCAGGTGGAGATTAATCATAAATCTTGATGATAAGATATTAGGAGAACTTGAATGATTCGTTCTCAAGAGATAAAAGAAAGAGCAAGGGAATATGGTGTTCCTACATCTACTATTGAAAGAGATTATGCACAAAACTGGTTATTAAAATATCTGTATCATCCAGACATTATTTTAAAAGGTGGTACTGGCATAAAGAAAGTATATCATGAAAATTATCGCTTTTCTGATGACCTTGATTTTAGTTTAGCTCATCCCTTTAAGAATAGAGATTTATTCACCCATATGAATGAAGCGGTTGATAAAGTAAAAGAAGAGGTTAGTATAAACTTCCAGACAAGTAGTAAACTTGATAAAACTGAAACTGGTTTTAAAGGGAAAATTTATTTCAATATAATTCAAAATGCTGCCGGAACTCCATTAAGTATTAAAATTGATATTACGAATTATGATAATGAAATAATATTACTTCCTACAGAAAAGAAAAAAGTCTTTCATTCTTATTCAGATGAACTTAATGCTGAAATAGAAGTATATTCCCTTGAGGAAATATTTGCCGAAAAGATCCGGGCATTAATTCAAAGAACACGAGCAAGAGATTTATATGATACAGGAATGCTTTATGATTTAATTAATAAAAATAAAGTATTACAAATTCTTGATGAAAAATTTGGCTTCAAAGGAGTTTTTCTGGATATATCTTCTTTAACAAAAAGAAAAGATGATTTCTCAAGTGCTTGGAACAAATCTTTACACCATCAATTTAAAATAATATCTGATTTCGAAATATTTTTTAATAAAGTAATAAAAATTATAGGTGAAATTAAAAAATAAATCATTAGTTTTTCTTAAATAAATTAAAATAAATCAATATTTTTCATATTTCTTAAATTATTTTCATAATTGTTGCCATACTATATAGGTGCAGCATCATGATATATTTATGGAAAATCTTTCTTATGTTAGACAAAAAATTCTTTAATACACTACTCTAAATAGAAAGGTTAGAAAATAGAAAATAATGATAGATTGGAATGAAATTCTTCTTAAAAATGAGAAAGAACTTAAAGAAGATCCCACTAGTTGTAAAGCGAATTTTAGAGTAGGCGCTGCCCATTATGAACTCAAACAATATAAAAAAGCAATACTTTACCTAAAACGTGCAATTAAATTGAATCCTAATTTTACCGGTGCATATAATATTTTAGGTATTATTTATAACAATCTTAAACGTCCCAAAGAAGCAATTCACGTACTCAAGAAAGCAATTCAATTAGATGCTAATAATGATAATTTATATTGTAATCTTGGTATAGCTTATTGTAATCTTAAATATTACGAAAAAGCAATTCCCGTTTTCAAACAGGCAATTAGGTTAATACCTTATCCTGATTATCATTATTATCTAGGGGATACTTATAATGCGCTCAAACGCTACGAAGAAGCAATTAGTACCTTAAGGCAGTTAATTAAAATGGATCCCCAATATTTCAAAGCATACTATTTTTTAAGCGGTATTTATGGTCGTCTTGAGCGATACGAAGAATCAATTGAAATATGCAAAAGTTTAATTCAGGCAGATTTTAATGATGCCGCATGGAAGCCTGATTATTCCATACCTTATAATGATTTAGGTCGAGGTTATTATAAACTTAAACGATATGAAGAGGCAATCACTTCTTGTAAAAAAGCTATTAAGTTAGATCCTAATTCTAAATATCCTTACAAAAATATAGGTGAAGTTTATAATGAATTAAAGCGTTACGAAGAAGCAATTATTAGTTTCAAAAAGGCAATTAAACTGGATCCTAATTATTCAATGGCATACTATGGTTTGGGAATGTCATATATACTTAATAATAATAAAGAATCTGCTTTTAAAATATATAAATCCCTTAAAAAAATAGATCAGGATTTGGCTCAAAAGTTGTACAGTTTTATTTGTTGAAAAAAAATCTAGTAGATTAGTTGATAAAAATAAAATTAAAATAATATATTTTTAACTATCGCTTATAAACTTTGTAATTGTTTTATCTGATATTAGAAAAATAGTTTTATAAGGAGTAATAATAATGAATTTAGTTACCATTGAAGAAAAAGTACAAAATCTAAAAGACATTGATTCTATTTTTGAGCTTTTTGAGTTTTTAGGGTACAAAGAACATCTTTTTGACAAATCCTACAAAAGAAATAAAACTGATTTTAACCTTCCAAAAGATATTCTCCCTAATATAGAGAATGTGTATTCTGTATTCAATATCGAAAAACATTTATTCTGCTTTGCTATTGAAACTAAAAATATTTCCCGACCCTTCTTAAAGACCCTCTCTAAATCTCTTTTAGATAGCTATATCAGGGTTCTTCTTATCTTTACAGATGATTGGCAAACTTATTATTTTACTTTACCTCAATATGAAAAGCATGAAGGAAAGAAAAAATTAAAACTATCCACTTTAATTGTAGATACTAAACAAATTTATCATACTGATTTAGAGGTTATTTCAACCTTAAATATTACCCAAGAAGAAACTTACCGGGATATATGGAGAAATTGTTGGCAGCAGGCCTTTAATAAGGAAAGAGTAAACGACCAATTTTTTAAAGATTTTGAAAAAGTATTTTTTGAGTTAAGAACTTTGGTTTTTAATCAGATAAAAGATGTGAAATTAGCCCATGAATTTGCCCAGCAGACTTTAAACCGGCTTATTTTCCTTTATTTCATTGCAAAAAAGGAATGGCTGGCTTTTGATAAAAAATTTATAAGTAATTTTTATAAAGAGTATAAGATAGAAAGAAACAAGGGCAATGTTCCTAAAGATTCTTTTTACGAAAACTGGCTAAAGATATTATTCTTCGAAGTTTCTAATAAATCTTTTCCTAGCTTAGGCATTGCCAGATATATTCCCGCTGACTTAAAAAATAATTTAATAATGTTTCCCCATCTCAATGGCGGCCTATTTAAGGAAGAAGATTTTGATAAAGCCGGGGTAAAAATTCCTGATACTACATTTAATAATATTTTTGCTTTTTTAGATAAATATAATTTTACTATAAAAGAAGATTCGCCTTTAGATGTTGAAGTAGCGGTTGATCCTCAAATGCTGGGTTATTTGTATGAATCGTTTGCGAATATTGCTGAGGAAATCTATGAAAGAAATGATTTGGGAGTTTTTTATACCCATGTTAGTGAAGTTGACTTTATGGTTGGGCGGTCTTTAGTTGAGTATTTTGCCAACCATTTAGCAAAAATACCCAAAGACCTTATTTACAAATTTGTTTTTGATGAAGATAAAAAAGAAGCCATAGAATATCTCACCAAACACAATTTATGGGGAGATTTGGAATTTCTTATAGAAGACGTTAAAATAGTTGACCCGGCTTGTGGTAGTGGTGCCTTTTTATTAGGCTGTTTAAAAGTATTAGTAGAATTAACTCAAATAGCAGATAAGTATTTAGACAGAGAAAGAAAAGATTTTGATATTAAAAAAGAAATTATTGGCAAGAGCTTTTTTGGGGTAGATGTAATGAAATGGGCTTTGCATTGTGCCGAATTAAGACTCTGGCTTTCAATGATTGTGGAAGCGGATTTACCGGAGGAAAGAAGAAAAGAACCACTTTTACCTAATTTTAATTTAAGGTTAAGAGTAGGTGATAGTTTAGTCCAAAAAATTGGTGATATTAATTTAAATTTGAAAAGCTTAAATATTTCAAGGGAAGTAAAGAGAAAACTTAATTATCTAAAACAAGAAAAACAAAAATTTTATAGCAATAACCCTTCAAGAAAATTTAAAGATAGTGAGTCAATAAAAAATGAAGAAACAAGAATATTTCGAGAAATATTAAAAGAAGAAATAATCAATAAAAATAAGGAAACTCAAGTATTAAATAATCAATTATATAAAATAAACCAATTAAATATTTTTGGAGAAACCTCTAAAGATAAAATAAAAAAAGAAAATGTTAAAAATGAGATGAAATTTTTAGAAGAAAAAAGAGAATTACTCGAAAAAGCTTATGAAGAATTAAAACCCAAAGGGAAACAATTTGTTATTTGGGAAATTGATTTTGCAGATGTATTTGAAGAAAAAGGTGGATTTGATGTAGTGATTGGCAATCCTCCTTATATTAGGCAGGAAAAAATATCTCCACCATTTATGTCCCAAAAGGATGTTAATTTAAAAGAAAAAACTAAATATAAGGATGAACTTATAGATAGCATTAAAATAAAATATCCCTTTGTTAAAAAATTTAACAAAAAATGCGATTACTATATTTACTTTTATCTTCATGGATTAAGCCTTTTAAATCCAAAAGGAACTTTTTGTTTTATTACTTCTAACTCCTGGCTAGATGTGGGATATGGGAAAATTTTACAAGAAATTTTAATAAAATATGTACCTATCAAAGCTATATATGATAATCAAGTAAAAAGAAGTTTCGCCCATGCTTCAATAAATACAGTAATAGTATTTTTTGGTGCTCCATTAATTAAAAACAACAAAAACCCCAACCCTACCTGTTTAGATAATATGGCTAAATTTATTATGCTTAAAAAACCCTATGAAGAAATAATTTCAAGTAATAATTTAATTTTGATTGATAAATTTAATCCTGAATCAGAGGGTTTGTTTGGAAATATCTTGAAAACGAATCAGTTTAGAGTATACGCTATAAAACAAAGAGATTTATTAGAAGAAGGGATAGAAATTGAGCAAAATAAAAATAAAAATAAAATGTTTGAGGATAAATTATCCGGAGAATACAATGGCTCAAAATGGGGTGGTAAATATTTAAGGGCACCGGATATCTATTTTACAATATTGAAAAAAGGAAAGGGTAAATTAGTAAGGTTAGGAGATGTCTCTGAAGTTCGTTTTGGTATAAAAACTGGCGCAAATGATTTTTTTTATGTTGAAGATGTAACTGATAAAAAACAAATTGCACAAATTAAACCAAAAATTAAAAATATGGGAAATTTTAGTAATATTAAAGAGATAAAGGAAGCTGGTTTAAGAATTACATACAATAAAAAAGGAGATGCTTATCGGTTACTCGAAGAAGAATTTTTAAAACCGGTAATAAAAAGTCCTCGCGAATGTAAGTCAATTATAGTAAAAATGGAAGATCTAAAATATAAGCTTTTTATGTGTAATAAATCTAAAAGAGAGCTAAAAGGAACTAAAGCGATAGAATATATTGAATGGGGAGAAAAACAAAAGTATAACAAAAGACCAACATGTGCCAATAGAAAATATTGGTGGAATTTAGGAAAAATAAATATATCAGATATGTTTTGTATGATGAGCATGAATGACAGACATATTTGGTGGCTTAATAAGAAAAGTTTAGTAGATGCTAGGTTATATGATATTTATTTAAAGGATAAAGAAAATATTGATTCAGTTATATTTTCTCTTAATTGTTCATTAACTCCTTTATTTGTAGAATTAAATGCTAGAGCTAATTTAGGAGAAGGAGCATTAGACTTTAAAGTCTATGAAGCAAATGAAATATTAGTTCTTATATTGAAAGAATTTAAAATAAATAATGATATAAATTATTTATTATACCGTGAAATAAAATCTATATTTCAAGAATTTGGTTTTAATTCAGACAAGCCCATCAGAGAACAACAACCCAATCCTTTACCTGACCGTAAAGCTCTTGATGATATGGTCTTTGATGTTTTAGATTTAAGCGAAGAAGAAAGAAAAGAAGTTTATTGGGCTACTGCTGAATTAGTTAAAAATAGACTGGATAAAGCAAGGAGTGTGAAAAAGAAATAATGTCTTCAATGTATATTCCCCAAAAAGTTATCGATAATTCTAAAATGACTTTAGCGAGTTTTTTGTCAGAAGTTTTAAAATCTTCTAAAGATACGAATTTAGATATTGCCACTGCTTTTTTTAATATCAAAGCATATGAATTAATAAAAGAAGAAATAAATGGATTAAAACATTTCAGGCTTCTTTTAGGAAAAAGCCCGGAGTTAAACGAAAAGATTACTTTAGGGAAGAGACTTCTGAATGATGTAAAAGAAGAGGTAGAAGGTTTTAATTTAGAAAAAAGCCAGAATGAATTAGTAAGAGATTTAATAAACTTTTTAAAGAAGAAGAATGTAGAGATTCGTATTTATACCAAAGATTTTTTACACGGCAAAGCTTATATCTTTGATAATTTGGTGGTAGTAGGTTCTTCTAATTTTACCCGAGCCGGTTTAACCTCTAATACCGAATTGAATGTGGTGTCATTAGAGGCGGAAGCTGAATATATAAGAAAGAGATGGTTTGATAAGTTTTGGGACCAGGCTTCTGATTTTAAAGAAGAACTCATCGAGATATTAGAAGAGTCTCGCTTTGGCAGCAAAGAATACTCACCCTATCAAATTTTTATTAAAACATTATATGAATTACAAAAAGAAGATTTAAAATTTGATGAAGATGAAGAGAAACTAAAAGAAGGGTATATAAAAACCAGAGTAAATTTAGCAGAGTTTCAGGAAGATGCAGTAAGAAGAGTTTTCTCAAGATTGAAAAAATACAGTGCAGTCTTAGTGGCTGATTCGGTAGGTTTGGGGAAAACCTGGATTGCCAAAAAAGTAATCGAGGAATTTGGATTTTATAAAAGGAGAAATTTCTTAATTGTATGTCCTGCCCAAATCAGAGGAATGTGGACCAAAGAGATAAAAGACTTAAGATTATCTGAAAATATTTTATCTCAAGAGGCTTTGGCTATGGATGATTTTAAGAAAAAGGCAACCAAAGTTTGTGGAGGAAGTTTAAAAGAGGTTTCATTGGTAGTGATAGATGAAAGTCATAATTTCAGAAATCCTTTATCTAATAGATGGGAAAATTTATTTAATCTATTAGAGGAGATCAGAAAAGAGAATCAGAAAAAGCCCTATGTTTTATTTTTAACTGCTACTCCCATCAACAATACTTTATGGGACTTGTACTGGCAGATAATGTTAATGCTATATTCAAACCAAAAAGCTTTTTTAAAACAGGGAATAACCGGAATTTTCGAGTATTTTAAAAATGTAGAAAAAAGGCAAGACCCTGCTTTATTAAATGATCTTTTAAATGAAATATCTATTAGACGTACCAGGAATTTTATCAAAGATAACTATCCTAACGCTGAGATCAATGGAAGTCTTATAAACTTTCCCGATAGGGTTTTAGAAAATGTAGATTATGAATTAGAGAAAACTTATCAGGGAATGTATAAAGATATCTCTCATATTATTACTGATGAATTGACCATGGCTTATTATAGGATTTTAGAATATAAAAAAGTGGAGAAATTGTCCACAGAAGAAGAAATGCTTAAAGGTAGGATGATTGCCTTAGAAGGGATATTTAAAACGATCCTTTTAAAGAGATTAGAAAGCAGTGTAGAGGCATTTAGAAAGTCGGTAGATAACCAGATAAAATTTTTAGAAAAATTGGGAAGATATTTAGAAAAAGGGAAATTGCTGAGAAAAGAACTATTTAATAAATATGTCGTAGGATTGGATGAAGAAAGTATTGAAGAGATAAAGATAAAATTAGAAGATATTAATTTAGATGATTATGACAAAGAGGGGTTATTTGATGATATTAAAAAAGATGAACAATTACTGAAGAAAATTTATAAGAAAGTAGCTCCAATTACACCTGAAAAAGATGCGAAATTAATAAAGTTTAAGAATATACTGTATAAGCTAGCAAAGGAAGGCCAGATCGTAGTTTTTACTTATTATGCAGACACTCTCGAATATATAAGCCAGGGTTTAAAAGAAGATTTAAAATTTAAAAAGTTTAATATTGAAAGTATTTCGGGAAAAGTCCCCTCAACAAAAAGAGGAGAAATTATAGATGAATTTTTTAGTAAAAAAACCGTTATTTTATTAAGTACCGATGTACTATCCGAGGGGATGAATCTACAGACCGCGCAATTTGTAATTAATTACGATTTGCATTGGAATCCTACCCGGATGATTCAGAGGGCTGGAAGAATTGATAGGATTGGTTCGCCTTTCAAGGAAATTTATGTATATAATTTTTTCCCCGAAAAAGAGCTGGAGGATTTGTTGAGATTGGTGAGTATTTTGCAGGGAAAAATAAGAAATATAGATTCCTCGATTGGTTTAGACCAAACTATTTTGGGAGAGACTATTCACCCGAAGGTTTTTGGGACCATAAGAAGGATAAAAGAAAAAGATAGTAGTTTATTTGATGAATTAGAAAGAGAAGTATTTGGGGGCGGGGAAAAATTCTACCAACCCTTAAGAGATTTTTTAAAGATGAAAGGCATAGAAGAAATTAAGAAAATACCTGATGGAGTATTTAGCGGATTAAAAACAAATAAAATAAGAGGTATATTTTATTATTATAAATATAGCGAAGATTTCCATTTTTGGTATTTGTATAATCTGGAAGAAGAAATAATGCTAAAAAATAAAACTGAAATTTTAGATTTCATAATTTGCCAGGAAAAAGAAGGGAGAGTAATCCCGGACTTCTTTCAGAAAGTTTACGAAATAAATAAAATAATAGTTGAAGATTTAGAAAATACTTATAAGCAACTAGAACAGAAAGAACAAGATGCTCCTACCAAGATTTTCGCCAGAGATAGGCGCAGTAGATTTATTAATTTCTTGATCCATGATGTAGAATTTGAATTAGATAATTATTTAATGGAATTTCCAGAAGATAAAGAAGTTCAAAAACTATGGGAGGTTACTTTAGAAAAATTAAGAGAATTTCACCAGACTCCCCAAAGATTGAAAAAAATAAGAAGGATTTGGAGAAATTATGGGCAACATAAAAATTGGAAGAAAATGGTTACAGATTTGCACGGTTATATTAAGAAACTTTCTTATTTTAAAGATGATGAGGATGCGCTTGAGCCCTTTGATATAAATAAATTGAAATTGGTTTGTTTGGATTTTATTTCTTAAATTTCGACCATTAATTTATGAATTTTAAAATTACTTTATTATAAAGTTTTTAATATAGGTTAATTGATGTAAAAAATATTATATAAATCACGTAGCATAGAGGTAGGGTGATTTTTAATCATGCACAAGCAAATATTATCAAAATTTAATGTATACGATCAAATTGGATACTTAATGGTTGGATCAATTAGTTTAATAGTCATATATTTAGACTCCTTATTTCTTGATTTTAGATTTCCGAAATTTGATTTAAATAGTTCTATTATTTGGCTTATTGTTACTTACTTTTTAGGACATATTATACAGTCTATCGCTAATACAATTATTAAAGAAAAAAAAGAAGATTTTAATGAAAAGGAAAAGAAAATATTAGAAATAGCACGAGAGTTTTTTGAGATAAAAAACTTATCAGAAGGCGAAATTTGGAATTTATGTTATATGATGGCTTTTGCAAAAGATATAACTGGACAAATTAACACATTTAATGCTTATTACAGTCTTTACAGGGGGTGGTTTGTAATTTTTGCCTTCGAATCGTTATTTCTTTTAGTTTTAAGCATATTCAAATGGTTTAATCTTGGTTATTTAATCCTATTTTTATCGTCAGCTTTTTTAACTATTTTGTTTTTTAGGAGAAAAAAACGTTTTTATAGTTATCTAAAAATAAAAGTATTGCAAACTTTTATTTTATTGAGAAAGGTAGAATTATGATTAAATTTCATTTTCTTAATGTGGGGCATGGCGATACAACCATTATAGAATTACCAGATAATTATTTAATGGTGGTTGATTTTAATCGAAGCAATGAATTTGATGAAGATACTGCAAAAGAATTATCTGATGTTTATGAGATAAACTTTACAGAGCTTAAGGATAAAAAAGATGGTTATTATAAATACATATCAAAATATTATGATATTCCCCTTGACGATCCCTTAAGTTATTTAGAGGAAAATATTAAAAAAGAAAATATTTTCAGATATGTCCAGACTCATCCTGACATTGACCATCTTAGTGGGTTTAAAGCACTTATTGAAAATTACAAAATCGTTAATTTTTGGGATACTGAACACAAAAATATAATTAAAACCGATTTTATAAACGAGTCAGATAGAGAAGATTGGGAATGTTATCTTAAATATAGGAAATATAAGAAGAAAGTATTTTATAGATCTTCAAAAGAAATTACTAGCACAACTCGTTATCCATATAAAATATATGTATTTCATCCCACAAAAGATGCTTTAAAAGCTGGTGATTTACACGAGAACCCAAACCCTAATTATTTTAGTTACTTGATTTTAATTGACTATTGTGGATTTAAAACCGTTTTAGGTGGAGATGTAACCCAAAATTATTGGAAAGATTTATGGAATTGGTTAGACAAAGATAAATCAATAAAAAAATTATTTAAGAATATCTGTATTTTAAAAGCTTCGCATCATGGTAGAAAATCTGGAAGATGCGGTTGGGAAGAGAATGGTATCTATAATAGAGAATTTTTAAATTGGATGGATCCTGAATATGTAATTATTTCTGTTGGAAAAAAACCAGAAAATTGTGATGCAACAGAATGGTATAGAAAAAGACCAGATAAATCTAACAGGAATGTGTTAACAACTCGATGGTATGGAACAATTTGTACTTCATATGATGGCTTGATTCCTTTTAGCGAAGAGAGAGTTATTTTAGAAACAAGATATGATAGAAAAGACAAAAGTGAACATATAGAGAAATTAAAGTTATCATTTATAAAATCAGAATATAAATTTAAAATTGGAGCAAAAATAAGTGCTAAATCTGATGGTCCTTTTAGGGGAGAATATAAAAGTAACGGAAGAGCACTGATAAAAAATATATGTCTAAAATTTTATATAAAGAAAACAGATATTAAAACTCCTTATGAAGTAAAATGGAGAGTTGTAAATACAGGAAAAGAAGCAAGAATTGCTAGGGATTTAAGAGGGAAAATAGAAGATGGTAGAAATGATAAAACTAAGATAGAACATACAAAATATAAAGGGACACATTATATGGATTGTTTTGCAATAAAAGATGGATTTTGTATAGCGAAAGATAAGTTTTTTGTTAATATAAAATAAAATTAATGCATATAAAAGTAATTAAGGAGTGAAAGATGGCTTTAGATTTTCATTTTATTAATGTAGGAAAAGGTAATTGTACATTAATTAATTTTCCCAATGGTCATCTTAGCATAATTGACATTGATGATTCTAGATCAATTTCTACAATTGAGCAAATGGTAATGCAACTTTCTAAAAAAGCACTCCCAGTAAATACACTAGACTATATTGCTGCTAATTTTCCCAATGAGAGCATTTTTAGATTTATTTTAACGCATCCTGATATGGACCATATGTCTGGGATTAAAGCGCTTTTTGATAAAAAAAGTGTCTATAATTTTTGGGATATTCCGAATAATAAACCTGATCCAGGGAATTGGGATACATCTCCTTATGACAAAGAAGATTGGGATTTTTATCAAGATTTACGAAATAACAAAAAAAACATTACTGTTGTCACACCATTAAGAGATCAGATTTCCGAATGTTGTTGGATTCAAGATGGAATTTATATACTTTCTCCTGATAAAGAATTAATAAAAAAAGCAGAAGATTGTGGAGAATATGATCATCTAAGTTATGTGTTGATGATTGACTATGCAGGAAAAAAGATATTACTTGGTGGTGATTCAACTAAATTTGCCTGGGAAAATATTCTAGAATTTTATGGTAATTCTTTAGAAACAGATATATTCCTTGCTCCCGGTCATGGAAGCAAAAACCATATTTCTTCGGAAATATTAGATGTCATTAAACCAAGATTAGTAATAGTATCGGTAGCGGTAAATATAGATTATGATTATGAACTTTATAAAAGATATGGTCGAGTATTATCCACTAAGCATTATGGTAATATTAAAGTAAAAATAGATGATAATGGCGAAATACTTTTTACTACTCAATTTCAAAATTATAGCGACAATTGGTACATATTAAACGAGAGAGATGCCTATTATCTGTAATGTGAGATTACCCTTTAGAAGGTTTTTATCATACTTTTAACTTATTTTAAAAAATTACAATATATCAAGTGTGAAGACCCATTCCCTTAATTTTAAAGAATTATGTCAAAAATTGAGACTAATTTTCGAATTTCTAATATTTTAATCATTATTAATGTTTTTTTGCTTATGTAGAAAAGATTTTTGATTCACCCTTTATAGGTGGGAGGCAGAAAATGAAAAAATTAAAGATATTGGCATTATCAGATTTACATTTGGGAGAACCTGAAAGTGTATTGTTTGATAGCGGAGATTGTTTTAACTTAATTGATATCACAATTAAAAAAATTATTGAACTTTCCAAAGGAGATAAAAAATATGATAGTGGTATAGAACAATTGATACTTATTGGTGATATAGCAGATCTTTCTGTAGCATCTGATGAGGAAGCTTACGAAAATGTCAAGGTTTTTCTTACTTCATTGTTAGATAAAGTGAATATCGACAAGATAATATATATTCCAGGAAATCATGATCATCATCTTTGGGTTGAACTATTACAGAAAGAATACGGAAAGGATAATTTTAGAGATTGTTTCCCTAAAATAAAGGTTGATTCATCTATTTTAAATAAAGAAATATTTATTAAAAATTGTTTACAAAATAATTACCCTACTGAAAGGATTGAAATATATTATCCAAATTATAGATTTGAAACAGATACCGCTTTTTATTTTTTTGATCACGGGCATTTATTTGCACAAGCATTAGATAAGCTTACGAATGCGAGAATGGCTGAAAATCTTGAGGATTTGGAAGATAAAAGCTATAAATTTATGGAAGATGTTTGGTATAAAATAAGTAGATATAGACTAGTAGAAATTTTCTTTGATTGGTTTCGTAAAATAAAGTTGGGATTTGGTAGTTCAAGGTCAATAAAAAGAACAACATTTAGTGAAGATGGAAAAACATTGCTGGATAATTATGTGCGTGAAAAAGTAATATGGTATTTGGAGGATATTTGCGGAATTAAAAATGAAGTAAAAAAGGATTTTCATTTCGTTTTTGGACACACTCATCATGGTGGAAGATTGCTAAAATCAGATAGAAAAGTACGGGTAAATGGAAAATTCATATCTCTTTGGAATACTGGCGGATGGATAGTACCTTCAGAAGTATTTTCACCCGATGCTTGTATATTTTATGTAGAGCAAACACTAGATGGCCTAAAGCCTGATTTGTATAAATTAGTAAGCCAGGAAAAACCAGAGGATGAAGGCGATTACCCCAGAAATATACTTCAAGAAAGAGTAAAACATATTGGTTAATCAAAAGGAATTTTAAGAGTAAGCTAAATATAGTTTATTATTTTTGAATTATTAAGACCAATGGATTATGATTTATGGTTCAGCAATTTACAGAAAGGCGTCATTTGGGTTAAGTAAATAGAAATTACTATTAAAAAAGAGGGATTTATGAAAGTAATTAAAGATAATGTTTTTATATTCTTATCTTTGTTGGTTATATTAACTTATGGGATAATAGAATATTTTTATCATGGAAGATTTGCTATTTTTGGTAATATCGTTGGATGGTTAATTGCATTACTAATAGCAATAAATTATTTACAAAAAAATAGAAGAGATAATCAAATTACCAAAAAAGAAGAGTTTAAAAAGTCATTAGAAATTGATGCATTTAGAGAAATAAATAAAGGGATTTATAATTTTTCTCATTTAGTTGGTAATATTTCGGTTTATTACATTCTTTTAAAAAGTAAATTACGTTTGCATAAGAAATATCCAGAAATACAAAAATTCAATAAAGTTGAAATTGATTTTCAAATAGGTCAACAAGTTGTAAACATTTTAGAAGGCATATCAGATCTTGGCTTGATTATTGAATCAAATGAAATCGCGGTAATTCAATTTGACCACTTAAAAAAATATATTCAGTTTAAAACTGAAGATGTTAAAGAATTAATTATAGATTTTCAAAAATATTTTTTTAAGGAAACAATCAAAGATTTATTAACCAAAAAAGGCAATTCTGAATTTACCAAGAAATGCGATGAAGCAAGTGATACTCTTTTTACTGTTCAATGTTATTTATTTGATTATCGAATTGAGTTAATGAATTCATTATTTGGAAATATATTTGATACCAAGGTTCCCCTTCGAAGACCAAAAGATTCAAAATATAAACTTTTAACCGAAGTTGCCATTAAAGAAGAAGTTGAAAAGGAATTAAAGAAAAGAGAAGATAGATATAGTAGATGAACATGGATCTTTTAATAGGCAATAATCATATTAATTTTAAAGGTTTTAAAATAAAGATAATAAGGGGATATAAAAATTGAATAAGATTCCCATTGCAATAGACAACTCTGTACTAGGTGATTTAGTTGATCTAAATTTACCAGATAATAAAAAGGAAGATAATAACGCATTTCTTCAGATAATTGAATTAGACCACAAAGGTATTTTTGAGATTGGTATTCCAATTTCTACTACTATGATTGAAGAATTAGGGTCAGGTAATATCAAGAGAGAAGCAGTAAGACAAAAGATGGGATCTGCATGGAGACGATGGCCAGTTAAGGTAACCAAAGAACATAATAAAATATTAGACAAACAAATAGATGTAAATGTCAAGCACTTTTCCCATCCCTTCGGTAAGTACATTTCCTATTAGTGTGGTAAAGATATTTCCCTATACCACGGTAAATAGATTTCCCATTTAACAAGAAACTAGAAATGATCATTCTCC
>Ga0268279_1000167_pt1 | contig 49934 bp, 49 predicted proteins | sample saktaG_6_FD_190142 | JGI IMG/M metagenome (GOLD analysis project Ga0268279, IMG submission 190142) | Saline water microbial communities from Sakinaw Lake, British Columbia, Canada - sak_2010_1_5_80m | ecosystem: Environmental > Aquatic > Non-marine Saline and Alkaline > Saline ...
AGGCGGTAAAAGAAATTATTTCAATATTTGGAGATAAACAGAAAAATATTAATATATATTTTACAAACAACCAAATAATGGTTGATTTATCCGATGATGGCGATTTGGAACCGCCGCGGATACAATTCGTGAGTCGGTTGATTGATGGGGATTTTCCCGATTACCAAGCGATTATTCCCACATCATACGCGGCAAGTGTTGGTTTTTCTAAAAAAGAAATATTGGATTATTTAAAACCCGCGGGATTGTTTGCGGGGAAAAACAGCGAGGTTGTTTTTAATGTTTTAATAAATGATAAGACAATAAAAATATCCAGCCAATCACCGGATTTGGGTGGATATGAAAGTGAGTTAAAATTGGGATCCGCAACAGGGAAAAATGTTTCCATTGTTTTTAATTGCCGGTTTTTAATTGACGGGCTAAATGTGATTAAAGGCGATATGTGTGTTTTTGAATTTTCCGGCGATGACGGTCCCGGGGTTTTAAAATCCACTGAAAGCCAAGATTTTGTTTATATTATAATGCCGATCAAGAAATATTAGTTAATTGATTAACCAATAATCATTAACTAACTATTAACTAAAAACGCCTTTTATGAGGCGTTTTTTTATGGTTTGGGGAAAAATTCTTTAGGATAGTCGGGAAGAAATTTTTCCATAAAAGAATGGAACAACGGACCAGCCACCACCGACCCCGGCTCTTTTTTAATTGCTTTATTGTTGCTGTTTCCTGTCCAAATTCCCGCCGCGACAGATGGGGTGTAGCCAATAATCCAACCATCTTTGTAGTCGCTGGTCGTTCCCGTTTTTACCGCTACCTCGTAACCGGGGAAATAAAGCGTTGAGTTGGCGCCAAACATGTATGCTCTGGCGTTATTGTCTGAAAGAATACTACTGATGAGGTTGGCGCTGTGAGAGCTTAAAACTTTTTGCGGAGTTTTGTTGTTTTTGTAGATTGAAAAACCATCGCTGTCTATAATATCAACGATAGCGCCGGCTGGCACACGGCGGCCCTCGTTGGCAAAAACACCATAAGCCGATACCATATCCAAAAGCGTAACCTCTCCGCCTCCAAGCACCAACGAAAGGCCGTAGAACGATGATGGGTTGTTGAGGGTGGAAATACCCATTTCTTTGGCTTTGGCGATGCTATCACTTAAGCCGGCCAGCGAATTTAGAACTTGTACCGCGGGCACGTTAAGCGAGCCGGCCAGGGCGCGCCGCAAAGTGACTGGTCCTTGGAATGTGCCGGTGTAATTTTGGGGACAATACTCTTTGCCGCCCCATTTGCCAAAACACGTCGGCGAATCATTGACGATGGTGGTGTCTGAATAACCTTTTTCAAAAGCGGTGGCATAGACGAATGGTTTAAACGATGACCCCGGTTGGCGGCCGGGAGCCATTGTCGCAACATTGTATTGGGGATCAAACAAGCAGTCAATTCCCGGCCGGCATCCTTCCGGGTAGGGGTCGTCGTAATAGTCGCCCGTGCCCACGGTCATTGACAGGACTTGCCCTGTTTTTGGGTCAAGAGCCACCAGTGCCGCGTTGTGAGCATAATAGGCGTAGTTTTTCTTGATGCCGTCTCGCACAACTTGTTCCGCGGTTTGCTGCATATTCCAATTTAGCGAAGTGATTACGGTTAATCCGTTTTCTTCCAAATATTGTTTGCCGTATTCTTGTTCCAGTTGTTGTTTTACCCAGAGGGTGAAGTAAGGAGCCTTCATTTCGTTTTTTTTCTCGGCGAATTTCACTTCTGTTTCTTGGGCGGTTTCGGCGATTTGCGGTGTTAAATATCCATCTTCGGCGGCACGGCTTAAAACATAATTCTTGCGGTCCATCAATTCTTCAAATCGGTTTTGAAAATATGAAGGAGCTTGAATAAAGGAGATAAGAGTGGCTTGTTCGGCCAAGCTGAGATCCGCGACCGGTTTGTTGAAATAGTTCGTGGCTGCCGCGCCGATACCGTATGTGTTTTGGCCGAATGGCACTTGATTTAAATACCATTCCAAAACATCGTCTTTTGAGTAGCGCCGCGTGAGCTCAATCGCCATAACGATTTCGCGGATTTTCCTTTGCGCGGTTTTTTCATTGGTCAGAAAAGTGGAGCGGATTAGCTGCTGGGAGATAGTGGATCCGCCCATTGTGATTTTTCGGGTTTTGAAATAATTTAAAAACGATCGGGTGATGCCCTCAAAATCAATCCCGATGTTGTTTTTGTAAAAATTTTTATCTTCAGCGGCCACCGCCATATTTTTTAGAGAGTCGGGAATTTGGCTGAACGGAACCCAGTTGCGTTTTTCTTCGCCATAAATTTCATAAAGCAGGATTGTTTTGGTTCTGTCGTAGATTTTTGTTGATTGAATGGTGTTTTTTTCCGAAAATTTTTCGGGACGAGGAAGGTCGCGGGTGTAATATATGAAAATCATACCGGCCAAAATCACGGCAAATAGCGACAAAACGGCAATTGAAGCAAAAACCTTTCCCAAAATTTGTATAATTTTAGGCTTATTGCCGCGCGGTTTTTTGAAATTGGGAAATTTAATTGCCATCATATTGAAAAATTATCAATTATTTGTTATCTGATTTAATTATTGTAGAATGAAAATATATGGAAATAAATACTGACCCCAAAAAAATAAACGAATTGCTTTATCGGGGAGCGAAAATGTTTTTTGAGGAGGGCAATTTGAAAGAAAAATTAAAATCGGGCAAGCGGCTGAGGATAAAGTTGGGGATTGATCCCACTGCGGCGGATCTGCATTTGGGACACGCGGTGGTGTTGCGCAAACTGCGCCAGTTCCAAGATTTGGGGCATGTCGCGGTTTTGATAATCGGCGATTTCACCACGCTTATCGGCGATCCTTCGGGCAGGACGGCTTCGCGCCCGCCGCTTACAGAGGCACAAATTCGGGATAACATGAAAGGTTATATCAATCAAGCGGCCAAAGTGATTGATGTTGATAAGGCGGAAATTCATTATAACAGCGAATGGTTTGGGCAAAAACCAATGTCGTTTTTGATGGATTTGGCCGGCCGGTTCACTGTGGCGCGCTTGATTGAGCGCGAAGATTTTCAAAAACGGCTAAAGGAAGGTCTGGATGTGTCTATGCTGGAGCTTTTGTATCCGCTTTTGCAGGGTTATGATTCGGTGGCGATTGACGCCGATGTTGAGCTGGGCGGTTATGATCAATGCTTGAACCTTTTGTTTGGCAGAAAAGTCCAACGGGCGTTTGGCAAGCCCGAGCAAGATGTTTTGATGGCGCCGCTGTTGATCGGTGTTGACGGCAAGAAAAAAATGAGCAAATCAATCGGCAATTATATCGGTTTGGATGAAAAACCGGCAAAAATGTATGAACAATTAATGGCGGTGCGAGATTCGCAGGTTTGGGAATATCTTGATTTGCTTACCGATATGCCGTCTGACAAGATAGATGGATTCAAAAAGGATATTGATTCCGGGAGAAAACATCCCAAAGATGTCAAGATGGTTATGGCCAAAGAAATAGTTGAGATATACAATGGCGAGGAACCATCCAAAGCCGCTGAAGAAGATTTTATAAACGTCACTCAAAAAGGAAAGTTGCCAACCGATATTCCGACAGTTTTGGTAAAGGAAAAATCACTTAACATCCCTGATTTGTTGACTGCTTTGGGATCGGCTAAATCAAAAGGAGAAGCGCGCCGCCTGTGTGAACAGGGGGGGGTGAAAATAGATGGCAAACCAAGAGTTGATTGGCGGGAAATGACAGAGGTTAAATCCGGCACGATTGTTCAAATCGGAAAATCAAAATTTTTCAAAGTGAAATAGTTGTGGATAATTCTGTGGATGAGTTATTGATGGACTATTTAAAACCTATTGAAAAATTGTGCAAAGCATTGTTAAAGAATATGTTCAAAACCGCGGGAACGTCCCGCGGTTTTGAGTTTTTAATTTTTAAATTTTGAATTTGTTTGGGGTTTTCCGCAGCTTAAAGGTTTAAGCTGCGGATGAGGTATGTGGCGGCGATGGATAGCGCGTCGGCGGCGTCATCGGGTTTGGGGATTTCTTCCAGCCGCAGAATTTTTCTGATTTCGCGCTGGACGTCTTTTTTGTCGCTTTTAACAAATCCGGTGACGGTTATTTTCACTTCAATGGGAGTGTAGCGATAGACCGGCAGGCGCTTTTTTGCCGCGGCCAAGAGAATTACTCCTTGCGCTTGCGAAACCGGCACGATTGTTTTTGCGTTTTTGAAAAAGAAAACGTTTTCCATTACCAATGCGTCGGGTTGGTATTGTGTGATCACGCGATTTAGGTCGGTGTGGATTTTGTTGAGGCGCTGCGGCAGGATCATGTCGGGTTTGGTGTCAATTGTGCCATAGGCGATACATTTTAATTTTCCGCTACCGGTTTTGCCGATTGGGGACACCAGTCCGAATCCGGTGGTGGCCAGTCCGGGGTCAATTCCGAGAATAATCATAAATTAAAATCAAAATTCAATTATAAATATCAAACAAAATCAAAATATTAAATCTAAAATTAAAATAAAATACGGTTTTTGTTTTAAAAATTTGATTTTGAATTTGGAATTTTATTTAAAATTTATCATTTATAATTTGATTTTATCATTATGCCCCCCGCCCCGCCACCCTTGACAAATTATTATTATTATGCCATCTTTGTTCTATGCTTAAGAAGATAGTTCTTTGTGGCGACGAGCTCGATAAGCTCGTTAAGAAGCATGAGATCAGGGAAGCTCTCGGGAAAAATTTTCCCGAGCTCAATGAAGTGGTTGCTGGAGAGACATTTGAGGTAAGCATCTTAAAAGTGACGCCTTTGGATGAATATGACCAAGACGTCGCCATCGAGTTGGTGTTTGCGTCAAAGAATACTCATCTCGTGTTCGGCGCGAACATCATAACTGTTGCCATCTATGATGGCAGCGCTCCTATCAGTTGTGGAGATCAGGTGTGTCCGCTTCCGGACCAATTTAACACTGACGTGATTAAGCTGGTGCACGAAGCGGGTGTGCTTGCGGGGTTGTAATATCACCCTCTTTTTTTATACAAAATCCTCAAAATCTCCGCATTTTGAGAAGGGGAATCCTTAAAATCTTGCGTTGAAGGCTCGCGTTGAAGTCAAACCTCAACACAAGCATTAAGCTGTTGAGGTTTGACTTCAACGCGCTTCCAAAATCGTTTGGGCGGGCGCAAGCCCTTGCTTCCGCAAATTTATGCAACCAAAAACTCCGCTTTTGCGGAGCCTTGTATTTTGTTAAAGGTTAAAGGTTGATAGTTAGCGGTTAATCTTTCAGGTTGGAATAGACTTCTTGCACAGAATCGTTGTCAGTGAGCTTTTCAATCAGTTTTTCGTTTTGTTCCTTGGTTTTTTCGTCGCCATCAATTTCTTCTTTGGGTAACCACGAAAGAGAAAAAGATTCCACTTTGACGCCTTTTTCCTCCAATGCTTTTTTAACGGCTTCGGCATTTTCGGGGGCGGTGTGGACCTCCAAAACATCTTCAAACCAATAAATATCTTCGGCGCCCGCTTCAATGGCGGCCATTTCCAGATTTTCTTTGTTTTGTTTTTCGGGCTCTTGGTCTTCCGTTTTGACGATCACCATTCCTTTGCGTTCAAACATCCAGCGGATCGCGCCTTCACCCACGAGCTTGCCGTTGTTCTGGTTTAGAATGGTTTTCACGTCGTTGACGGCGCGGTTTTTATTGTCGGTGATGCCTTCAACCAAGAGGGCGATATTCCCCGGGCCATAACCTTCAAACAGGAATTCCGTGAAGACTTGGCCTTCGCCGGCTCCGGTTGCCCGCGCAATGGCGCGTTCAATATTGTCTTTGGGCATATTGATGCCCTTGGCCATATCCAAGGCCATGCGCAAACGCGCGTTGGTTTCGGGGTTCGCTCCGCCGTCTTTTACGGCGACGGTGATTAATCGCACCATTTTTGAGAAAGCCGCGCCGCGTTTTTGGTCGGCAATGCCTTTGGCGTGAGCGATGGTTTTGGCGTGAGAATGTCCTGACATATTGGTATATCAAATCTCAAAACTCAAATGTCAAATCTCAACCAGATAACGAAGGTATTTGCATTCGGGCTTTAATTTGAAGTGTAAATTAATATTTTTGTAATTATAAATGATTTCAAAACAAAAAATCATCACAAAATCATCTTTTGTGTGTTCAACATCTTAATCCTACACTAAAAAAGAGATTTAGTCAATTCTTTGCCACCAAGAATATATCCGTGGGTGAGGGCTTGACAAGAAAAACCAAATATACTATACTGTATAGGCACCGCAATTCTGCCGCTCCGGGCAGGTAGTGGGCAAAGCTCCGCCTTTGCTGAAGCTATGGCGGGCGAAGAAAGAATCTCGAGATTGGGAGTCTGGAATTTTTTACGATGGGTATTTTGGCTGCGGCTGGAATATACCTCGGGAAATTCTAAAAATTGGGCGCAGAACCAATTTGACTCCCGATCCCGGGATTTTTAATTAAATAAAACAAAATTCAAAATTCAATGATAAACAAAATCAAAACATTAAATCATAAATCAAAACAAAACACTGAACTCCGTTTTAAAATTTGATTTTGAATTTAGAATTTTATTTATAATTTATCATTTATAATTTGATTTTTGAATTATTTCTCGGCGACTCTTTTCAATTCGTCCAGGGTGGTGGCTCCTTGCGCGACTTTGATCAAGCCATCTTGGTAAAGCGTGAGCATCCCTTTCTTTTTCGCGATTTCTTTTAGTCCGGGTACGGTGGGCGATCCCAAAATATATGCTTGAATTTCATCGTCTATCCGGAATGCTTCATAAATGCCCACGCGGCCCCGGTATCCGGTGTTGTTACAGTAATCGCATCCTTTCGCGCGCGCGATTTGAAGCGTGTCGTCAAGCACGGGAATGGTTACTCCTTTTTGGTTTAATTCGGGTAGCGCGGCAGACAGAACCTCTTTGAATTCAGCTAATTCCGGCGCAGTAATTGCTTCCATTACCGCGCATTTGGGGCACGCGCGGCGGACAAGCCTTTGCGCGATTACCATATTTATCGCGGGACCGATGTTGAAAGGTTTGGCGCCCAAACTGATGAGGCGGGGGATGGCGCCGATCGCGTCGTTGGTGTGCAGGGTGGAAAAGACCAAGTGTCCGGTGAGCGCGGCTTGCAGGGCGATGTCCACGGTTTCCAAGTCGCGGATTTCGCCCACAAGAACCACATCCGGGTCCTGGCGCACAATGGCGCGCAACCCGGAAACGAAATCATATCCTTTGTCGGGTTCAATTTGAGTTTGGGAAATTCCTTTCAAATGATATTCAATCGGGTCTTCAATGGTGACGATTTTAATTTCCGGTTTTTGCAGTTTTTTCAAGAAGGCGTAGAGGGTGGTGGTTTTTCCCGATCCGGTTGGTCCGGTAACGATAATCATACCGTTGGGCCGGATGATTTGTTCCAAAAACATATCATAAAGGTCTTTGCGCAGGCCGGCTTGCTCCAAGTCAATCAGGTTTTTGGGATTTAAAATTCTCATCACTACCGAATCACCGTGTTCGGTGGGCAGGATGGAAGCGCGGATTTCCACAGAATTATCGCCCGCGGCGATGGAAAACCGGCCGTCTTGCGGTCGGTTGTTCACGTTGAGCTTCATTTCCGAAAGCAACTTCACGCGGGAGATCAGCGCGTCGTATGTTTTGCGGTCAAACGAAAGCACGTCTTGCAAAACGCCGTCAAGACGCACCCGCAATTTGGCATCGTTTTCTTGGCCTTCAATGTGGATGTCGGAAGAATCAAAAACAATGCCACCAGCCAAGATAGTTTCAATGATTTGTGTGACGGTATTGTTTGGGTCGTTTATTTTTTTTTCAATTTCGGATGTGAACGCCGGCAATCCGGTCAAGCTTACCTTGAGCGAATCAACCAATTCTTGCGGCAGAGTGATTTTTTGCGTGATTTTTTGAGATGTCGGCATAAATGTGCAAAAATATAAATGGAGATTTATTCAAATTATCCCAGTATTGTTCAAAAGTCAATTTTCAATGCAAAACAGAAAACAAATTTATGCCGCTGAATCGCCGCGCCAAACAAAAAAGCTGGGCGGATTATTGGCAAAAGAAATTTTAAAAAGCGGGCCCGGCAAATCGCCGCGCGTTTTGGCGCTGACCGGCGATTTGGGCGCGGGCAAGACCAATTTTATCCAAGGTTTTGCCAAGGGGTTGGAGATTAAAGAAACGATCAGCAGTCCCACTTTTGTGATTGCCAAAATCTATTCGCTCAAAAAATCAGCGGAATTTAAAAATTTTTATCACATTGATTGTTACCGCCTAAAATCCGGCGATGATTTGGCGCTATTGGGCGCCAAAGAAATTTTTTCCGATCCGCAAAATATTGTTGCCGTTGAATGGCCGCTAATTGCTGCTGATTCTTTGCCAAAAAATACAATTAAAATAGGATTTGAAATTATTGACGCAAAATGCCGCCATATTTCAATGGACTGCTCTGACGCAAAGTTGATAATGCCTCTGTTGGTTAAATAAATTTTAAAATTAAGACAAGCAGAAAAACTTATGAAAAACAAAACATTTGTGGTGATTGATGGTAATTCCGTGGCGCATCGGGCGTTTCACGCGATGCCGGCGCTTTCCAACAAAAAGGGGGAGCCGGTGGGCGCGGTGCATGGCTTTATGCTGGCGTTGTTGCGCGCGGTTGATGATTTTTGTCCTGATTACATTGCGGTATGCTTTGACACCAAGGGAGGCACGTTTCGGAACAAAGAATTTGCTGATTACAAGGCCCAGCGTCCGGCTACGCCGCCGGATATTATTTCGCAACTGGCATCCATTCAAAAGTTGCTTCCCGAATTGGGGGCGGCAGTTTTCGCCCGTGAAGGATTTGAAGCCGATGATCTGATCGCGTCGGTGATCGCTACAGCCAAAAAAGAACAACCGGATGTTATTTTTTATATTTTAACCGGCGATCACGACAGCCTCCAGTTGGTTGACGGCCGTGTGAAGGCGTTTATCATTAATCGCGGCATTAAAAACGCAACGCTTTATGATGCGGCAAAGGTGAAAGAAGTGTTCGGTGTTGTCCCCGGTCAAATCCCGGCACTGAAGGCTTTGGCCGGCGATGCTTCGGATAACATCCCCGGCGCGCCGGGGATCGGGCCCAAGGCTGCGGTGCAAATTTTGGAAAAGTGCGAGAATTTGGAAAACGCACTTGTCCAAGCGCAAAAGTCAAACGATGGGTCTTGTTTTGGTTCCGGCGCGCGCGGCAACCATTTGAAGGAAATTATTTTGCAAAACCGCGAAAAAATTTTGCAATTTCAAAAATTAGCCACAATGATCGGCGATGCGCCCGTCGGGCCGGTTTTGAAAAAATGCGAATTTACAAATTTTGCCGGAAAGCGCCCTCGCCATGCGCTTTTGGAAATGGGACTTTCCGGTATTGCCAAGCGCTTGCCCCAAGAAAATGCCGGACGTAATGGCATGTTGTTTTAGCAGATACATTTTTTAGGCGGGATGGAATATTTTTGCGGAGATTTTTTTGTGTTATTATAATAACAATGGATTTGGATTGTGAAATTATCATTTGTTAATAGTTGCCACATGGATTTTATCAGCATCATCAATATTTCCGCGCTGATCAACAAGCTGTTGTTTTTTCTGATTAATGTTGTGGGTCTGCAATTGATTTTATGGGCATACGCGGCAAATCGGCGCACGCGTCCGGGCCGTTTGTTTTTGGCGGGCGTGTTTTATATTTTGCTTTGGATTGATATTGATTTTGTTAGCGCGCAAGCCGGTGTGCTTTTTCCGTTTGAGGCCGCGCAAAATGTTGCTTTGTGGGCATTTAGGGGGGTGCTTGCGTTGCTCGCGATGTTTTTCGCGATGTTTTATTCTTTTTCTTTGAATTTTCCCGCGGCTAATCCTCTCAATGAATTACAGCGTCAAAAAAACAATCTGAACATCGCGCTTTGGACGTTTTTATTTATCGTTTCTTTCACTCCCTTGGTTATTGAAGAAGCGGCGCTTGATCCAAGCTTGATGGTCGCGGTTTGGATTAAAGCCGGCCCGTTGTTTTGGTTTTACGCGGTGTCCGCGGCGCTGGCGCTGGCGCTTTCGTTTTGGGAGATGTCGCGCAACCGCCGTTTGGCCGATGCGCAAAACCGCCAAAAAGGGCGATTGATCGTTTTATCGGCGGCGGTTTTTGGATCATTCAATTTAATTTTTAATATTATCGGGCCGGCGCTGGGTGAATTGTGGGGTTATATCGGTTTTTTTGCGATTTTTGCGGATTATGTTATCGCGATTTTGCTGGGCTACATTATTTATCACGCGGCGCGCGACAAGCTGTTTGGCATTAAAATTATATTGGTGGAAGTTTTTGTGGGGTTGATGGGGGCAAGCTTGTTGGTGATGCCAATCTTTGTTGAATTTTTGTGGCAACAAGCACTTTTGATTGTGCTTTTTGTGCTTTTTTGCATTTTTGGTTATGTCTTGGTACAGAGCACCATTAAAGAGTACCGCGAAAAAGAAATGCTTGAGCAAAAAGTGGCCCAAAGAACACAAGAATTGGAGCGCGTCAGGCTTAATTTGGAAGAGATGAACGCGGTTTTGGAAGTGCGCGTGCAAGCGCGCACAAAGGAGTTGGAAGGGCTGAATCAAACATTGGAAGAAAAAGTTATTGAGCGCACCAACGACCTTGAGTCAAAAATTAAAGATTTGGAAATTTTTCAAAGGATTACTGTCGGTCGCGAATTAAAAATGATAGAATTAAAAGAAGAAATTGAGCGGTTGCGCGCGCGGCTTGGCGGTGACGGCAAAAAACAAGACGATACTGTTGAGAAATTGCCTAACAGCCGATCATTGTGAAAATTTTGAGACGGATAATTGCCGAAAATAACAGAATTTAATAATTGTTCAAACGTTTAAAAACAATGGATCAAGGATCATCAATCGCCAAAAACAGTATTTCTTGTCCGCGGCCGGCCGGGTTGCCAAAGGATGGGGCGGGACAATCGCAAAACCGGTCATGCTTGCGCAACAAAGAGGCTGTGTCGGTTTGTCGCCGCGAAGATAATGAGATTCGCGAATTAAACGAAACGAAAGCGCAGTTGGAAGAGGCTAAAAATGTTTTGGAAATCAGAGTTGGCGCCAAAACCAAAGCATTGCGCGAATTAGCCGCGGGGTTGGAAAAAGAGGTTAAAGACCGCACACGCGAATTGCGGCAAAAAATTGAGGAATCGGAGAATTCGCGCGTAGCATTAATGAATATGCTTGAAGATATGGAAGATTTGCGCAGGCGCACGGAGGAAGAAAAAGAGAAAACGTTGGCGATTATCACCAACTTTGCCGATGGCCTGGCGTTTTTTGACGCGCGCAATTGTTTGGCGCTGGTTAATCCCAAAATGGAGCTTTATTTTGGTATTGATAAAAAAGAAAGCAAGGGTCTAATCGGCAAAAAAATTGTTGATTTGGCGCAGATTACCGGTTTCGCGCCGTTAGCGGAGCTTTTTGACGGCGCATTGCGGGAAATTTCTCGCAAAGAGCTTTTTTTGAGCGAAAAAGCCGTGTTTGAAGTAAGCTCTTTGGAAGTGGCCGGTCGCGCGGATAAGATTGGGACGCTTTTGATTGTTCACGATATTACTCGCGAAAAAATGGTGGAAAAAATGAAGACGGAATTTGTTTCCATTGCGGCGCATCAATTGCGCACTCCGATATCGGCCATTAAATGGACGTTGAGAATGATTTTGGACGGCGATTTGGGCCCTATCAGCGAAGAACAAAGCGAGTTTTTGGAAAAAACCTATAAATCCAACGAAAGGATGATCAATTTGATCAACGATTTGTTGAACGTTACCCGGATTGAAGAAGGCCGGCATCTTTATGATATCACAATTGCCGATATGGAAGAGATTGTCCGCGGTTTGGTGGCGGTGTATGATGACATTGCCGCTCAGAAAAAATTGAAATTGAATTTTAAAAAGTCTGATGATATTATTCCGGCAGTGAAAGTTGATGTTGAAAAAATTAAATTGGTGGTCTCCAATTTGATTGAAAACGCGATAAAATATACGCTATCCGGCGGTGACGTCTTTATTTCAATAGGTCAAGAAGACGGCAACGTTAAGATATCCGTGAAGGACACAGGGATAGGAATTCCAAAAAATCAGCAGGATCGAATTTTCACAAAATATTTCCGTAGCGCCAATGCGGTTAGAACGGAAACCGAGGGTACCGGCTTGGGGCTGTTTATCGCCAAAAATATTGTGGAAACTCATGGCGGCAAAGTTTGGTTCTCTTCCGAGGAGGGCAAGGGCACGACGTTTTCTTTCCTTTTGCCGCCGGCGGAAAAACCGATTATCAAAAATTGATTTGCTTCTTTTCTTGCCAAGAGTTATAATTTGAAAAAGCGTATGAAAAAAATTTTATTGATTGAAGACGAGGAGCTTATTATTAAGCTTCTGAGCAAAAAACTTGTTAGTATTGGCTATGATGTTTTGTTGGCGATGGACGGCCAAGAAGGGATTGAAAAAATGAAGCAGAGTGTTCCCGATTTGGTTTTGCTTGATATTGTGATGCCGCGCATGGGAGGGTTTGAGGTTATGGCGGAAATGAAAAAAGATGCCGTATTGGCAAAAATACCGGTGATTATCATTTCCAATTCGGGCCAGCCGCTTGAATTGGAAAAAGCCAAGCAACTGGGCGCGGCCGATTGGCTGGTTAAAACCGAATTTGATCCCAAAGAGGTGGCGGACAAAATCCAAAAATACATTAAAGAGTAATTATCTATGGCAAAAAAAGTTCTCATTGTGGAAGATGACAAATTTCTGCGGGAATTGATTGTTAAAAAATTATCAAACGAGGGTTATGATGTTTTGGAAGCGGCGGACGGCGAGCAGGGGTTGCAGCAAATTAAAGATGCCCGGCCGGAGTTGGTGCTTTTGGATTTGATTTTGCCCGGAATTGACGGGTTTGAGGTATTGTCGCAAAAAAGAGAAGATCCTTTTGCCGCTTCCATTCCGGTGATCATATTGTCAAATCTTGGCCAAAAAGAGGACGTGGACAAAGGGTTAAACTTGGGAGCGACGGACTATCTTATCAAGGCGCATTTCACCCCTGGAGAAATTATTGAGAAAGTGCGCAATATCATTAAGTAGAAGATGAATACGCGCCATTTATCCGATATGACGATAACCGGATTTTTTGTGTTTGGTCTAATTGAGGCTTATTGGAACATGGTTTTAAAATTTCTTATTTTATGTTGATTTTTCTTTACGGCGCCGACACATTCCGGCTAAGCCGCAAATTAGAGCAAATAGTTGCTGAATACAATGGCCGGTCCAAGGGATTGGATTTTGCGGTTTTTGACGGGGCGGATAATCGGCAAGATATTTTTTTTACCGGATTGCGTCAGAGATCGCTTTTTGGCGAGAAAAAATTTTTTATTGTTAAAAATCCGATTGCCAACAAAAATTTTAAAGAAGGATTGCTTGACGGAATGGATGAAATTGCCGCGTCGGTTCATAATATTTTGTTCTATCAGGAAGGCAAGGTTTTAAAAGCAGATCGTTTTTTGAAAGCAATGGCCAAACACGGCCAAGCGCAGGAATTTTTACCTCTTGATGGCGTGCGGTTGGAGCAATGGATTGCGCGAGAATTTGCCGAGTTGGGACATTCCGAAGGAGCAAGCATTGCGCCGGTTTTGGCTCTTCGCGCCGGCAACGACCTTTGGCATGTTTACAACGAAATTCAAAAGATAGTTCATTTTGCCGCGGGCCGGCGAATCACTGCCGTTGATGTTGAAAAAAATGTTTGTGCAATATCGTCAAATAACATTTTCCAAACTGTTGACGCTATTGCCGATCGGAGCAAAAAGCGGGCGATTGAAATGATTAAGCGGCATGTCCAAAAAGGGGATCATCCCCTTTATCTTTTGACGATGATCGCCGCGCAATTTAAGAATCTGCTTTTGGTGAAATCGTGCGTTTCGGCAGGCGCGGTTCGGTTGGGAATCCACCCTTATGTGTTTTCCAAATCCGTGCGGCAGGCGCGGCAGTTTGATTTGGATCAATTAAAGGAATACTATCGCCAAATCCGCCAAACGGATTTTGATATTAAGACCGGTAAAATTGACGCGTCCGCCGGTCTTGATTTGCTGATTGCGGCAATGTAGCCGTCAAAAAAAACTCCCTTGCGGGAGATTTTTTTATGCGCTTGTTTTGGTCAAAAGCTTGGCGATGCTTGATTTTTTGCGTGCCGCGGAATTGCGCTTGATGATTCCGGTTTTGGCGGCTTTGTCAATTACCTTGTAGACCGTGGGAAGTTTTTTTTGAGCATCGCCGGTTTTTTCGCTTGCGACAAGCGCGCGGATTTCTTTTACGGTTGATTTCAAATTTCGTTTAACGGCTTTGTTCTTCGCCCGGCGTTTGATGTTCTGGCGCAGGGCTTTTTTTGCGGATTTTATGATTGGCATAATTTCAAATTAAAAATTAAAGAAAGATGGAAAATCAGGAAAATGGTATTTTCCAACGACAAAACGAATCATATCATTTTTTTTGATTTTTGCAAGGGTTTTGGCTATAATCAGCATTATGATTACCGCAAACAGGATGAAAGCGATTGCCAAAAAGGCATTGCCTGAAGTTGTGATAAGGGGCTATCATTTTGCGATAGCGTTTTTTGCCGCGGTTTTTTGCGGATTTCCGTCCCGAAAATTAAAGGTTATCGGCGTGACCGGCACCAATGGCAAGTCAACCACGGCGTTGATGATCGTCAAAATTTTAAAAGAGGCCGGACACAAAACCGCGCTTTCTTCTTCAATTGAATTTGAGATTGGCGGCAAAACATGGCAAAACCGTTCGCGAATGACCATGCCCGGCCGTTTTGCCTTGCAAAAATTTTTGCGCCAAGCCGTTGCCGCGAATTGCCGATATGCGGTGGTTGAGGTAAGTTCGGAAGGCATAAAACAGCATCGGCACCGATTCATTGATTTTGAGGCCGCGGTTATTACCAATGTGACCCCGGAGCACATTGAATCGCATGGGAGTTTTGAAAATTATTTGGCGGCCAAAGGCAAGCTTTTTGCCGCGTGCCGCAAAATTCATGTTTCAAACGGCGATGATGCCAATTACGATTTTTTTGCCAAGTTTGCCGCGGCAAAAAAATATGTTTACGGAATTAATTTTGGCGCCGCGGCCGATGCTATTGATATTGTGCGGGCGCGTGATGCGAAAACATTCCTATCCGGATCGTCGTTTGAGATTGATGGCCGCGAATTCAATTTGAAATTGCCGGGAAAATTCAATATCCATAACGCGCTGGCGGCGGTGTGCGTGGCGCGATCGCAGGGAGTCGGGCTTGATATTTGCCAAAAAGCGCTGAAAAAAATGGAGACGGTATCCGGGCGTATGGAAAGGGTGCTTTTTGATCCGTTTGCCGTTTTTGTTGATTACGCGGTTACTCCCGATTCACTGGAAAAAGCCTATCAAACAATAAAAGATGGCATTGGCGCCGGCAAATTGATTTGCGTGTTGGGATCATGCGGCGGCGGCCGCGACAGATGGAAGCGCCCGGTTATGGGCGGTTTGGCAAAACAATATTGCGACCGGGTGATTGTAACCAATGAGGACCCTTATGATGAAGATCCGGAAGCGATAATTGATCAAATTGCCGCGGCCGCCGAGGGTTCGGAAAAAATAGCCGATCGGCGGGAAGCGATCAGAAAAGCATTGGGATATGCCCATGCCGGCGACGCGGTTTTAATCACCGGGAAAGGATGTGAAGATTCAATGTGCGTTGCCGGAGGCAAAAAAATTACGTGGAGCGACAAGGCGGCGGTTTTGGAAGAATTTTCCAAGAAATAAACCAATGTGTCGCGGGATTTTTCCGCGGCAAATTAAATTGATTTGAATGTGCTTTTAGCCTTGACAAAAATAGGGATATATAATAGGATTTACGGCGTCGCGATGAATAGGCGGGTTTGGCGTCCGGAAAGGATTTTGCGGGCGTTTAGAGGTCAAAAAACCCTAACAGCGGTATAGAAAGGCATCTATGACCGATTATGTTATGCGTATTTGTTTCAGCTTGCCGGTTTTAAGCAAAAGTTTGTTCATTTTCATATTGGGAATTGTCTATGGCTTGTGGCTGGGGTTGCGCTTTAACGGCGTTGAGGCTCAAGAGGTGCCATCCGCGCCCAAGGCTCAAACAGCCGAAGAGCTGGTGGTTTATGGCGATGCCGCGGAATTTAAATTTTGCGGAAAAATGATTTCTCGCGCCGTTTTTTTGGAAGTTAAAGGCCCTGCCGTTTGTTCCAAGAACAGCACTGTCCCGGTGTCCAAAGAGGCAACTCAGCGGATAAGGGTGGTTTTGACGGCCTATTCCAGCACTGTGGCGCAAACCGACAGCACGCCGTTTATCACTGCCAACGGCACTTATGTCCGTGACGGTATCGTCGCCAATAACGGATTGCCCTTTGACACCGAGATTCGGATTCCGGAATTGTTCGGCGATAAAGTGTTTTCGGTCCAAGACCGGATGCATTGGCGCAAAGGTGGCTATCATTTTGACATTTGGTTTCCCACCTACGAGCAAGCAAAAAACTTCGGCGTGAAATATGCCTATGTGGAAGTGCTAAAAAAGTAAAATTGATTTTAAACAAAAAACCGTTCCAAGTATAAACAAGGGACGGTTTTTTGTTTGATGATTTGCTCGTTGGTTGTCGTTGCCGCCAGCAGGGGAATGGCGTTTTTTGATGTATATATTCAAATATATATTTAAATACGTATTTAAATATATACACATCGCCGTAGAACGGGGGCAGGCAATAGCGATTGAAAATTGCAACGCCGGCGGCGTTAGCCGCCGCCGTTGAAAATTCGAGTAAAAACGAATTAAGTTGTACTTTGGTGCCCGGGGTGGGACTTGAACCCACACGAGATTGCTCTCAAGGGATTTTAAGTCCCTCGTGTATGCCGATTCCACCACCCGGGCATATAAATTTAAAGTTCAAAAATCAAAATGCAAAATTAAGGTAAAATTCCTTGCGGAATTTTGATTTGATAATTTTCAATTTTGAATTTGTTGGAGGCCAGGATGGGAATCGCACCCATGTGTAACAGTTTTGCAGACTGTTGCCTTACTACTTGGCTACCTGGCCGTAATAATTATGTCTTACTTTAATATATTTCTCTTGTTTTTTCAATTGTTGGCGTTTGTCCTGTTTTTCGTTGGCCAAATTAAAGATTTAAAGATCAAAATGTGAAGGCTTGGAGTTAAAATTCAGATGATGCTTTATTTTAGCATTTGATAATTTTAAATTGTCATTTTTCATTTTGATTTTTCAATTTTAAATTTTCAAGGATTGCTTCCACTTCTTGGGCTTGGGCGGGCTGATAGTCGGGGACAAAAATTATTTTCGGCACTGGCCGCATTCTCAATTTTTTATTCAACATTTCTTGGAAAAATCTCGTTTTCCTTGAAAGGATGCTCATTGTTTCTTTCAGTTTGTAATCGGGGATGGCGCTGATATATACCTTAGCTTCTTGGAGATTGCCGCTGGTGCCAACCCTGGTGAGTGAAACGATTGTTCCCGCGGGAGGAATGAATTCGCGCTGGATCATTTGAGCCAAAACTTGCCGTATCAACGATTCAATTTTTTCAATTCTGTGTTCGGACATATTTTTACAAATTTTTTTCTTGAATATGAAACACCAGATAATCTCCTTCTTGTATTTTTTCCGGGCCTTCATACAGAATTCCCACTTCGTCGCCTTTGCGAGCTTCGGCAATGTCTTTTTTGTTTTTTTGCAAATTGATCAAACGTCCTTGCCCAACGGAGTTTTCGTTGCGGAAAACTTCAATTTTTACGCCTTTTTTAACTCCGCCTTCAACAATTTTCCCGCCCACGATTTGGCGGTTTTTATCGGCCCAAAAGCTCAACAAGACTTTCATTTTGCCCAGATCTTTGCGGGAGACTTTCGGCGTTCTGATTTTTTCCATATAAAGGCGCAACCATTCTATCATTTCATAAATTACGCCGAAATTCATCACGCGGATTTTATCGCGTTCGGCCATGGCTTTGGCATCGGGGTTGATCTTAACTTTGAATCCGATAATCGTTGTGTTTCCGCCGCGTGCCATTTTCACGTCGTTCAAGTTGATTTCACCGGCGCCGCCGCTTATGATATCAATCGCAACATCGTCATTGGCCGGGATTTGGCCAATAGTTTCCCGCAAAACTTCCAGCGTGCCCAAAACATCGGCTTTAATAATAATTTTTATGGTTTTTTGCCCTTCCTTGTTTTCCGGTTTGTCTTCATCGGTTTCTGCCGCCACGGTTTGCGCAGCTGAGTTTTTGACCAAGTCTTGCGCGGCTTGAGCGCTGGCAACAACTTCAAACGGTTCGCCGATAATCGGCACCGATTCAAACCCGATCGCTACTGCCGGAAAAGAAGGCAGCAGGCGGTCTATTTTTTGTCCGCGAGAATCTTCCAGCGATTTAATTTTGCCGAATGCCGTATCGGTGGCAACAATTTCCCCAAGGGACAGAGTTCCGTTTTGAAGCAATATGCTGGCGCTGGGGCCGCGGCGATGGTCCAGCGAAGATTCAATAACAATACCGCTTGCCGGCGCGGTTAAGTCGGCTTGCAAATTTTCCATTTCCGCGACCAATAAAATCATTTCCAGCAGTTCGTCTATTCCTTGTCCTGTTTTGGCTGAAACGCTGATGGCCGGCACATTGCCGCCCCAATCTTCCACCAGCAAATCTTCTTTTTCCAGATCTCGTTTGACTTTTTCAATATTGGCTTGCGGCAAGTCGGTTTTGTTCATTGCCACAATCACCGGCAATCCGGCTTTTTTTATGGCTGCGACGGCTTCTTTGGTTTGGGGCTTGCAGCCTTCTTCGGCGGCTATCACCAGGATCGCGATATCGGCGATTTTGGACCCGCGCACGCGCATTTGCGAAAATGCCTCGTGACCGGGAGTGTCAATGAAGGTGATGGTTTTCCCTTTGTATTCGGCAACAGACGCGCCGATGTGCTGGGTGATGCCTCCGGATTCGCGGTCGGCGATGTGGGTTTTGCGGATATGATCCAGAATTGACGTCTTGCCGTGATCCACGTGGCCCATAACCACCACAACCGGGGGACGGGTTGTTAGATTTTTATCGGATTGATTTGCCATCGCTTTGCATAAAATCAAAATTCAAATGTTAAATTTTAAAAAAATTTAAAATTTAAAATTTAAATTTTGATTTGTTATTTTTCTTTGGAGTTTGGTTCTTGCGGTTTGGGATTTATCATGCCTTGCGCGATTGATATTGCTTCCTTTTCTTCTTTTGACAAAGGGTATGAAGACACGCCGTTTTCAATCGGTTTGGCATAGACGCGGTTGCCGTCGCGTGAGAACAGGCTGGTTATCACCGCGCCGCGATTATCGGCGTCCAGCATTGCCAGCGAAAAGCTTTGGTTGCCGCCAAACCCCTCAAAGGGGTTAAATCTGATCACGCCGATTTTGTTGATATTCTGCCGATTTTCTTCTTTGAGGCTTTTAACTTCGCCGGCCAATTTTTGACATTGTTTTTTTACCGCTTTGAATTCGGCTAAAAGCTCTTCAATGTTTTGCGGCTCTTCAATTTGTTTTTTTGAAAAAAAGTTCATCGTTGTTTTTTAGAAGCGGAGGGGGCGAGAGTCGAACTCGCATGGACTTGCGCCCGCCGCTTTTCGAGAGCGGTACCTTGCCATTCGGAACACCCCTCCAGCCCCGCCGCGGCGGGGAAATTCAAAATTCCAAGCACTAAATCTCAAACAACAAAAAACAGCGGTTGCGGCCAACAGCACTTTTATACCATTTTTATCCCAAAATTGCAAAAAGTGGACGATGCAGGATTCGAACCTGCGGCCTACTCGGTGTAAACGAGCCGCTCTGGCCGGCTGAGCTAATCGTCCGCAAAAATTTGTGCCCGGGGCGGGATTTGAACCCGCACGGGGGTGAGCCCACTAGCACCTCAAGCTAGCTTGTCTGCCGATTCCAACACCCGGGCGTATATCGCTTTTGGGACATGCAATTGATAGCGTATAGAAAAAAACAATAAAAATCAAGAAGCTTTTTAGGCTTCTTGATTTTCGGAAGTTTCTTCTTTGACAGGGGTAGGCGCGTCTTTGGCGGAGTTGATCGGCGCGGTTTCGTTATCTGCCAAGTCCGCGGGTTCATTAGAAGCGGGCTTTGCTTCAACTTTTTTCAACCGCGCCTTTCTGCCTTTGGCGTCGCGGATATAGTAGATTTTGGCGCGCCGCACCTTGCCGGATTTAACCAGTTCAATTTTGGCGATAATCGGCGAGTGGAGCGGGAATATTTTTTCCACGCCTATGCCTGACGCGATCTTGCGCACGGTGATGGCCGCGCCCGGTTCGTTGCCGTGTTTGCGGCAAAGCACCAGCCCTTCAAAGATTTGGATTTTTTCCTTGCCTTTGTCGGTGTATCTTTGATGCACGCGCACAGTGTCGCCGGCTTTAATGCCGGGGATATCTTGCCGTTTGTTTTGTCCGACTAATTCTTCAATTTGCTTTTCCATGATGTTGATTATTCTAAAATATTGGATTTGCGTTTAACAAGTGATAATTGTAAACCAAAAATTACATTTTTGCAAGGTGTGGGCGATACAGGGATTGGACCTGTGGCCTTTTCGATGTCAACGAAACGCTCTACCACTGAGCTAATCGCCCGCGCGAACGGTTGGTGTTTCTCATCACACAGCGGGCGCAGATGGACTTGAACCATCGACTGCGGCCTTATGAAATTGTTGCTACAATTTCCGCCGCGTACATTTAAAATCTTTATGGCTTGGGCGCAGATGGACTTGAACCATCGACCCCGGCCTTATAAGGACCGTGCTCTAACCAACTGAGCTATGCGCCCATAAAAGATTTTAAATGATACGCGTCATAAGGACCGTGCTCTAATCCGGTAGTAGATTTTCGGCCGGATTTTTTTAATAAAAAATCCGTAATCGCGTTGCGAGCCGAAAATTCACTACCGGACTAACCAACTGAGCTATGCGCCCCGGATTAAACAAAATTTCAAAATCTAATCGCTAAATCCCAAATAAATTCTTCGCCAAAGGCGAATGCGCCTCCGGCGCGAAAATCCAAATATTAAAATTTAAAACAAAAAACCTTGCATTTGGTTTTGAATTTTGTATTTGTTTATGATTTGGGATTTTTCTTAATGCCGACCAATTCCTCATATTCCTCTTTTTCAATGGTTTCTTTTTCAATCAGCCGTTGGGCGATTTTTTCCAATAGATCGCGCTTTTCGGTTAATATTTTTTGTGCCGATTGGTGTCCTTCGTTTATGATTTTAGCAATTTCGGCGTCAATTTTGCCGGCGGTTTCTTCGGAATAGTTGCGGCTTGATTCAAATTCCTGTCCCAGAAATGCCAATTCCTCTTTTTCCCCGAAAACAATCGGTCCCAGCGGAGACATGCCGTATTCTTTCACCATTTTCCGCGCTATTTTGGAAGCCACTTTCAAATCGTTGGCGGCGCCGGTGGATGATTGCCCAAAAATCATCTTTTCCGCGGCAAGGCCGCCCAAAAGCGTGGCAATTTCGGCAATGAAATCTTTTTTATCGCGCAATTTTTTTTCTTCGGTCGGAGTTTTCAAGGTATATCCGGCTGCCATTCCGCGCGAGATAATGGAAATTTTGCGTACCGGTTCGGTGCCGGGGAGCATTGAGGAGACCAGCGCGTGCCCGGACTCATGATAAGCCGCAATCTTTTTTTCGTCTTTTGAAAGCAGATGGCTTTTCTTTTCCGGGCCCAGCATTACTTTTTCAATTGATTCCAGAAATTCAGATTGAAAAATTTCTTTTTTATCGCGCTTTGCCGCCAGCAATGCCGCTTCGTTGACGACATTGGCAATATCGGCGCCGGAAAATCCGGGAGTTCGTTGGGCCACTTCGCGCAAGTTGACATCTTTTGCCAGCGGTTTTTGCCGGCAGTGGATGGCTAAAATCGCCTCTCGGTCGTTGGCGTCGGGCAGATCCAAAACAATGCGCCGGTCAAATCGTCCCGGCCGCAGAAGCGCCGGATCCAGATACTCTGGCCGGTTGGTTGCGCCTAAAACAATAATACCTTCTCCGGTTTCAATACCGTCCATTTCGGCCAGGATTTGATTTAATGTTTGTTCTCGTTCTTCGTGTCCGCCGGTGACGCCCACACCGCGCGTTTTGCCGATGGAATCAATTTCATCAATAAAAATGATCGCGCGTTTCACTTTGTGCGCCTGTTCAAACAAGTTGCGCACGCGACTGGCGCCCACACCCACGAACAATTCAATGAATTCCGATCCCGAGATGGAAAAAAACGGCACATTGCCTTCATTGGCGATAGCTTTGGCCAGCAAAGTTTTGCCGGTGCCGGGCAATCCCATTAGTAGCACTCCGCGGGGAATTTTGGCGCCCATTTTCAGATATTTTTCGGGGTTCTTTAAGAAATCAACAATTTCTTGCAATTCCTCTTTGGCTTCTTTCAATCCGGCAACATCGTTAAAGGTGGTTTTTTGTTTTTGGTCGGCGCCGCCCAGTATCCGTGTTTTAGCTTTGGTGAAATCAAACGCTTGCATCGCGTTGCCTTTGGCTTGGCGGAAAATTAGCGAAAAAACAAACAAAATGATCAACAATGGCAGAAGGCTGTAAAGCAGGGGGGCTAGCCACACCCAAACGCTGGTATCTTCCTTGGCTTCAAAATTGACTTTTGCCAAGCGATCTTTGTCGGCGCCCAGATTGATCAATGTTTGAGAAATGGAGGAATCAACTTCCTTTTTAGCGGTTGCTTTTTCTTCGTTTTCGTAGGTGATTGTTAAAACGCCTCCCGCCACCGCGACGTTTTTGATTTGTTCTTGGTTGATATCGCTTACTAATTGGGAAAGAGAAATTTCTTTGACCGCGTCGGACTTTTCAGAGAATAACGAAAACAATCCGGCCAGTGCGACCAGCAAGAAAATCGCGAATATAAAATTCTTGAAGAAAGGATTCATTGATAAACTTTTTATTCTTCCCGAGAAGTTTCTTTTAGCGATAAAAACACTTTGCCGTTGCTGATTTCAATTATACGCGCGCTGATTTTGTTTCCGATCTTGAAATTTTCCGAAAGATTTTGTTTCAGGCTGTCCGGAATTTGCGCAACAGGAACCAAGCCTTCCACGTTGTCAGAATCAAAGCGAAGAAAGATGCCGAATTCCATTATGCCGGTGATGGTGCCGTCAATGTCTTGATTGGTTTGGTATTTCTTTAGCAGTTTTTCCCGTTGTTCCATTTCGGCCATTTTTTCCGACAAAATAATTTCACCGGTTTTCGGTTTCAAGTTTAATATGCGCACCGAAAGATCGGTTCCCACGAATTTTTGCAATTCTTTCAAAATTTTGTCCGGATCGCCGCCCACCACTTTCGGATAATGGTTGCTGGCTAATTGCGAAACAGGTAAAAACGCGGGCAATCCGCCGACTTTGGCCATTAGGCCGCCTTTGTTGGCGCCGACCACTTTGATTTCCACTGCCCCGCGAGTCTCTTGTTTCTCGCGCAATTCATCCCAAATTAATTTGCGCGTTGCTCCGCTCACGGACAATTCAATGTAGCCGTTTTCGGTTTCCAGGCTCACGACTTTGGCCGAAATCAGGTCGCCTTCGTTAATATCTTTGAGGCGGTCTTTTACTTCGTAAAATTCTTTGCCATAGACGATGCCGGTGCCGATCGCGCCCAAATCAACATAGAGCGCCGAGCGTTCTTGTGTGATTATTTTGCCCTTGATGATTTCTCCGGTGCGGGGAGGATTGATTGAGACGGCGGCCATGCTTCCGTCTTTTGTAGTTTCTTTTGTCATAATTGGAACTCTACAACATTTTCTCTTGTTTTTCAAGTCTTGGGTTGACAAATGACGGTGATCGCGCTTACTATGGAAACAGCTCAACAAGAGTTGAGTTTGCGCAATGGGCGCATCCTGCCTTTGGCGGGTTAAAAACAAAAATTGAAATTTTTGTGCCAAAACCGCTCATTTTTGGCGGAAAAGATAAAATTTTTGTAAAATACAATGGACGAAGGAACTGACCAAACAACAACTCCGGCGGAACCGACAACGACTCCGACAACTCCGGAACCGACAACAACTCCGGACGAAACTCCGGCTGCGTAATTTGGCGTAATTGTCAAAACCCGAAGCATGTCGCGCGCAACGCACCATGCTTCAAAAAATGGATTGAACACCAACCATTTTTTATTTTTTGCTTATTCCTGATTTTTTCGCGGGCTTGAAATGAGCGCGACGCTTGCGCGACAAAAACAAGAATAGGCAATAAAAAAGCGGACATCTTTTTAGGTGCCCGCTTTTGCTTTTGCGTTGTGCTTTTTCCGGAAAACAAGGCATTAAGGGTAGTGAAGGTCAAACCTTCACTATTTGTATGGGCGGCCTTTATGACCGCCCGCGCACCGTCCGCACAAATAGTGGAAGATAGTGGAAGTTTGACTTCCGCTCATTTGTGCTTGACTTGCAGGATCCGGGGGTATTATAAAAGAAATCAAAATTAGAAATTCAATTTTAAAATAAAAATTAAAAATAACTGTCAAAAATCAAAACCATAAGATTTTTGAAAATAGTATGGGTGAACAATGGAGAGACATTGATCCCGATGTTGAATTTTGATTATGTAGCGTGAATCTTAGTTCAAGGAAGAAAAAACTGCAGGGGTTCAACCCCTGTATTTTTTTGATTTGGTGAGGTTGGCGGGCGGTTGTTTGGGTTAATTGGATATTTTGAACATAAGGCTTGACAGGTAAAATGGGGTGTATATAATGGAGATATACATAATTAAATGAATAATATTGATTTTGGAAAAATTGGCGGATTTGATTGGGATGATGCGAATATTGATAAGAATTGGAAAAAGCATGAAGTGGCGTTTTGGGAAAGCGAAGAAATTTTTTTCAATCGTCCGCTCTTGCTTCAATCCGACGATAAGCACTCTGGCAAAAGCGAAAGCCGTTATTACGCGTTGGGTAAAATCAATAAAAACAAACTGCTCTTTACGGCGCTTACGATCAGAAAAAATAAAATAAGAATTATTTCTGCCCGCCCGATGAGCCAAAAAGAAAAAACTATTTATCAAAAACAATATGGACAAAAATAATTTAAAAGAAATTCCAAAATTCAAAAGTGAGAACGAAGAACGCGAATTTTGGGCAAAAAACGACAGCGCCGATTATGTTGATTGGGGCAAGGCAAAAATCAATCCGGATTTACCGGATTTGAAACCGTCATTGCGCAGTGTGTCAATTCGTTTGCCGGAAAATATGATTTTCCGCCTCAAAGAAATGGCTAACAGGCGCGACGTTCCCTATCAATCACTGGTGAAAATGATCTTGGATGAAAAAATTCAGGAAGAGGCAATGACATTAAAATAGGTTTGAATTTGATAAATCAAGGATTTAGTGTAAAACCAGCCGTGGCAAGGGTCTGTTGTCAAATTAGGTTCAACTGCAATTTCCATATTTCGGTTGCGAAAAATTCATCGCTCGTCGACAGATTTAGCTTAAATATGCCTCCTCGCTCTTCATTTTTCTCGCTCAAAATCTGAGAATTTCGTTCTGAATCTAATTTGACAACAGACCCGTAAGGCAAAGCGCACAAGCACCTCTCGATTAAGTTCGCCGCAAGGCCGCAGAGGTTATGGCGGGGAGAATGAGAGGCGCGCCACTCTCAATCCTTGCGAATTCGTTATCAAATATCCGTGCATCATAAAATTACAGGGGTTGAGCCCCTGTGATTTTTTGTTATAGAAGCGGAAGGGCGAATAATTTTATTCGTCCCTACAGGATGCGAAATGCGGGCGGGCGCAAGAGCCACCCCTACAAAATATTGGGGAAGTTTGCTAGTATGGGAAATGTATCAAGCAAAATATTATGGAGCAGGATTTTAACAAAAAGGAGGAAGAGATAATCAAATTTTGGAAAGAAAATAAAATTTTTGAAAAATCAATGGCGCGCTCTCCCAAGAAGAAGCGCGATTTTGTGTTTTATGAAGGTCCGCCCACGGCCAATGCCAAGCCGGGGATACATCATGTTGAGACGCGGGTTTTTAAAGATATGGTTTGCCGTTATAAAACAATGCGGGGTTTTCGCGTGCGGCGGCGCGCCGGCTGGGACACGCACGGCCTGCCCGTGGAATTGCAGATTGAAAAAAAGCTCGGCTTGCATAATAAAAAAGAAATTGAAAAATACGGCATCAAAGAATTCAACAAAGAGTGCCGAGATTCGGTTTTTGAGCAGATTGGCGAATGGCAAGAGCTTACTGAGCGCATCGGCTACTGGCTGGATCTGGGAAATCCCTATATTACCTATGATGCCAAGTATATGGAGTCGGTATGGTTTATTTTAAAGCGCGCATGGGAAAAGAAGCTTTTATTCCAAGACTATAAGGTGGTGCCTTATTGTTCGCGGTGCGGCACGGCTTTGTCCAGCCATGAAGTGGCTCAGGGCTACCAGAAGGTGAAAGATCCTTCCATATATGTTAAATTCCGGATTTTAAATCCCGGGTTTGAAAACGCGTCGTTGCTGGTTTGGACCACCACGCCGTGGACTTTACCGGCAAATGTCGCTTGCGCGGTCAATTCTGGTTTAGATTATGTGAAGGCCAAGCCGAATAGCGGATCGGGCGAGGTTTTAATTTTGGCCAAAAACCGCGTTGGAGTTTTGGGCGATGATTACGGAATTGTCCAGGAAATGAAAGGGAGCGAATTGATTGGGTTGCGCTATCAGGCGGCGTTTCCGGTTAAAACCGAAGAGCGGGGAACAATCTATAAAGTAATTGGCGCGGATTTTGTTTCCGCGGTTGACGGCACCGGCATTGTGCATATCGCGCCGGCTTTCGGCGCCGAGGATATGGAAGCGATACGCGCGCAAAACAAAAAATTGCGGCAAAGTGATTTGCCGGAATTTCCGGTGGTGTTGAATGTGGCCGAAGACGGCGGTTTTACTCTTGATGTGCCCAAATGGGCGGGGATGTTTGTTAAAGATGCCGATCCTTTGATTATCAAGGATTTGGAAGAGAGAGGGTTGTTGTTCGGGCAAGAGCCATACGAACATGATTATCCTTTTTGCTGGCGGTGTAAGACGCCATTGCTCTACTATGCCAAAAAGAGTTGGTTTATAAAAATGACGGCCTTGCGCGCTGATTTGTTGAAAAACAACAAAACAATTCATTGGACGCCGGCTCATCTGAAGGATGGCCGGTTTGGGGAGTGGTTGCGAGAAGTGAAGGATTGGGCGATTTCCCGCGATCGTTATTGGGGCACGCCTTTGCCCGTTTGGCAATGCGGGTGCGGCAAGATCGATGTTATCGGTTCCGTTGACGACATAATAAGCCGTCGCTATTCAAGCAATAATTACTTTGTTTTTCGCCACGGCCATTCGCAGAGGCAAGTTAAAAAGGTTGCCAGCTGTTGGCCCGAGGCCAATCCTTTGCCGCTCACCGAAGAGGGCAAAAAGCAAGTTGAAATTTCGGCCAAAAAAATAGCCAAAGAAAAAATAGACTTGATTGTTTCTTCTGATTTGTTGCGCACCAAAGAAACCGCGCGAATCATTTCAGAGATAACCGGCGCCAAGATTATTTACGACAAGCGGTTGCGTGAAACCAATGCGGGAATTTTCAACGGCCAAGATCCCAAAAAATTCTGGGATTATTTAGCAACACAAACTGATTATTTCGGCGCAAAAATTCCCAAAGGAGAAAGTTTAAAGATGATGCGCCGGCGGGTTTATGAATTTTTGCAAGAGATTGATAGGAAATATGGAGGCAAAAATATCGTTATTGTGTCTCATGAAATGCCGCTGACGGTTTTGGAATATACCTTGAAAGGATTGGATTTGGAAACCATTTTAGATAATCGGCGCGATGGCAAAATTAAGAAAATAGACACTGGAAAATTCCGGACAATTGAATTTAAGCAACTGCCGTTTAACGACGAGATGGAAATTGACTTGCACCGGCCATTTATTGACGGCATTGAGCCGTTTTGCGAAAAATGCGGCCAAAGAATGAAACGCGTGCCCGAGGTTTTGGATTGCTGGCTGGATTCGGGCGCGATGCCTTTTGCTCAAGACGGATGGCCGCAAAAGAAAAACCAATCGTCAACTCGCGCGCCTCAATTGTTTCCCGCAGATTTTATTTGCGAAGCCATTGATCAGACTCGCGGCTGGTTCTACACGTTGTTGGCGACATCAACGGCACTGGGTTTTCCCGCGCCTTATAAGAATGTGGTTTCCGCCGGTCATGTTTTGGACGAAAAAGGCGAAAAAATGTCCAAGTCAAAAGGAAATGTGGTCAATCCTTGGGAAATGGTGGGGAAATACGGCGCCGACGCGGTGCGATGGTATTTTTACACGGTTAATGACCCGGGAGACCCCAAGCTTTACAATGAAAATGATTTGAGTTTGGCGCGTAAAAAATTCTTGCTTACTTTTTGGAATTGTTATGTGTTTTTGAAAACCTACGCGCCCAAAATAAAAGCGCCGAATGCTTTGGCGCCGATTAATGTTCTGGATCGTTGGATTGTCGCGCGATTAAATTCGGCGATAACAAATGTTGGTGAACATTTGGATAATTATGACATCGCTCGTGCCGCGCGCAAAATTGAGGATTTTGCCATCAACGATTTGTCGTTGTGGTATGTGCGCCGGTCGCGCCGCCGCTTACAGCAACCCAAAAACAGCGTGGAATTGAATCAAGCCGCCAAGGTTTTCGCCTATGTTTTGGCCAATTTGGCCAAAATTTCGGCGCCGTTTGTTCCATTCTTAAGCGAGGAAATTTGGCAAGGGTTGTCCGGCAATGATTTTGGCAAGGGCAAATCCGTGCACTTGGAGTTGTGGCCCGCGTTTGCCCCCTCCTTCGTTAAAACTGCGGCGGGCAAGTCCGTCGCTGATAAAAATTTGAGCGAGCAGATGACGTGCATTCGCGAATTAACGGCCATGGTGTTGGCCGAACGCGCCAAGCACGCCGTCAAAGTGCGCCAGCCGTTGGCGAAAATAACCATTGGCGCAAACACAAAATTAAGCCGCGAGATGGCCGATTTGTTGGCGCGGGAAATCAATGTTAAGAAAATTGAATTTAATTCCGGGCAAAAAGCCGCTATTGAAATTGATTGGACAATTACTCCGGAATTGAAAGAAGAAGGATTGATGCGTGAAGTAATCCGGCAAATTCAGGAATTGCGCAAGACTGCTAAATTCATCCCTGCCGACAAGATTGCAATTTATTTCCAGGCGCCAGGCGAGTTAAAAGCGGTGATTGAAAAAAAACAGACGGTGATTGCCGATGAAACCAAAGCCGCGCGCGTTGAACAAGGAAAGCCGGCTAAAATTGCCGCGGCGATTGAAACCGCGGTTGACAAGCAAAAAATTTGGCTTGGCATAAAAAAATGCTAAAATAATAATAAATGTAAAGTTGAAAAATCAAAAATCAAAATGACGGTTAAAAAATGTAAAATATTTTTGCATTCTTAATTTTATTACATTGTCATTTTCAACTTTGGAATTTACATTTTAAACTTTTAACGTGGAACTTTTTATTTGGTCGGCCATATTTGTCGTTTCGGTGATTGCGTTGTTGCGTGGCGCGGCTTGGTTTGCTTCGGCCGCCGCCGGTTTTTTCAGCAAGCGCGCCGCCGCGGGTTTTGCCGCGATTGCTATTGGTGCGGCGTTGCCGGAATTATCATTGGCGCTGGTCGCGGTTTTAACCGGCCGGCCGGAATTGGTTCTGCCGATTGTTTTGGGTTCGTCAATTGTCAATATTTTGCTGGTGTCCGGATTATCCGCGATTGCGGCCAGAAATTTGCCGATTAATCGAGAATATGCGGATTTGGACGCGCCTCTTTTGGCGGCAAGCACGGCAATTTTCTATTTTTGCGCCGCCGACGGCCAAATTGTTTTTTTGGAAGGGATGTTGATGTTTCTATCGTTTTTGATTTGCGCGGTGTTTTTGGCCGCCCGCGGCCGAATTCGTGAATTTACACCTCGTGATATTGTTAGGCCGGGAATGTTTGGCGCCGGCCGTGGCTTGATTGAAATGGTGGGTTCGCGGTTTTCCCGCGGATTCAATGCTCCCGCGAAAATTTTTCGCGGCGCGCTTTTGCTGGGATTGGGCGGTGCGCTTTTGCTGGCCATTGCCGCGGATTTTACCGTTGAGTCGCTGGCAGGTATTGCGGCTTTAGTTGCTTTACCGGCAACGGTTTTGGCATTGTCGGTGCTGGCCATTGTTGCCGCAATGCCGGAGCTTTGGGCCAGCGTCAAGATTATTGCTCAAAAACGCTACGAAGTGGCCATGGGCAATGTTTTTGCCAGCACTACCGTTAATTTGTTGTTGGTGGCCGGTATTGCCGCGATGTTTTCACCTTTGCCGGTTGATGTTGCGGTTCTGGAAGTGGCGTTGCCATTTTTTATTGCCGCGGGCGTGTTGTTGACAGTTTCGGCGTTTTCGCGCAAAATCAATGCCGGACAGGGATGGCTGTACTTGTTTTTTTATTTGCTGTTTTTGGCGAAATTGCTTAATTGGTTTTAATAAAAATTAAAATAATCAAAAATATATGGCGTTTTCTTTGGGAAATTTGTTTGGAGGAGGTTCAAAGCCAAACAAAGGGGGTACGGATGCTTCCGATAAGAATACTCCCAACAACGAACCATTATCCGCAAATCAAGACCTTTTTAATCAAACATCGCGTTTTAGCGGTATTCACCGACCGACAAGTCCGGCTTCCGCGCCTACTATAGGAAGTTATCAATCCAGTATGGACCGTATCGGCGCGCAAGCGCGCTTAAATCCAAAATCCAGAGCCGCCAAAATGGAAGAAAACGCATTAAACAGAAAAAAGACAGAAAATAGGCATACTTTTTTCGGTCAGAATTCGGTGCCGGTGAAAAATGCTATCAGGGATTTTGTAAGTGATCCGGGAATGAGCAAGTATTTTAGGGAAGATATGGCGACTCGAGAAAAAAGAATAAAAACAGGAGTTGGTATTTTTGGTAAAGGAGGATATGTTAGAAAAGAGGATGTTATAAGGATAAAACGGGACTTGAATGAAGGAAGATTAGACAAAATAGGGTTGAGCCCAAAAATGGCAAGTAAAATAAAAAATAGTTCAGGCGCCAAACGGGCGCTTGAAAGAACGTTAGGCAACATGCTGGGCAAAAAATAATTATTCATTAAAAGTCCAATGAGCAAATTTGTTAAAATTCTGGCAGTCTTTGTTTTGGTGCTCGCGGCGGTGGGCTATGGTTTTTGGCGCAAAAACATTTATTCAAAAGAGGGGTTGAAATTAGAGATGATCGGGCCGAAAGAAGCGCAATTGGGGCAGGAGGTGGAGTATGTGGTCAAGTACAAAAACAACGGCGAGTTTCGGCTGGAAAATCCGAATCTGATATTTATGGCACCGGACTTTTCCATTAAAGATGACAAAATTTACGACAAGGAGGTGATTGAGTCCGACAAATTGGGTGGCGCGATTTATCCGGGAGAAGAACGGAGTTTCACTTTCAAATTCCGTATGGCGGGAAAAGCCGGCGATGCCAAAATTGCCAAGGTGGTACTTTCTTATCAGCCAAAAAATTTGACTGCCCGTTATGATTCAACCACAACTTTTACCACGGTGATGAAAGACGTGCCGCTGGACCTTGATATGGACATTTCTTCAACCGTGGAAGCAGACAAGGATTTTCATTTCAAGATAAATTATTTTTCCAATATTGATTGGTTGCTTACCGATTTGCGGGTTAATGTTGACTATCCTTCGGGATACGCGTTTTCGCAATCTGTGCCCAAATCTTTTGACAAAAATGAATGGGTCATTCCGGTTTTAAACAAGGATCAATCCGGCGTGATTGATATCACGGGGCGGATTTCGGGGGTATTGGGTGAAGGCAAGGTTTTTCGCGCGCGGATCGGGATGTGGAAAGACGGCCAGTATATGCAGTTGAAAGAGATTGAAAGGGGCGTTAAGCTTGTCAAACCAACAGTGTCTTTGCGCCAAACCATCAATGGCGACGCCAATTACACGGCCAAGCCCGGCGAGTGGCTTCATTATGAAGTTTATTACAAAAACGTGAGCGACAGCGAACTTTATAATTTGGTGTTGGTTGATAATCTGGAAGGCGACTTGTATGATTTCACAGCCATCAAATCCGATACGGGCAATTTCCGGCAAGGGGACAGTTCCGTGGTGTTTGATTGGAAGCAAAACAATCAGCTGGCTTATTTGCCGGTGATGGACGAAGGCAAGGTTGAGTTTTGGATTAAACTAAAAGATGATTTGAGCCGGATGAACCATCCGGAATTAACTAACAAAGTGATGATCGGACCGGCGCGAGAAGATTTTGTCACCAAAATCAGCTCCAAGCTGGAACTGGCGCAAAAGGCGTTTTATAACGATGAAATTTTTGGCAATTCGGGGCCTTTTCCGCCGCAAGCGGGCACGATAACAACCTACACGGTTACTTGGCAGGCAAAGAATTATTATTCCAATGTCAAAGAGGTGAATGTCAAAGCGGTTTTGCCGCCCGAGGTGCAACTTGTGAGCGGCAAAGTGTTTCCCGAGAACCAGACCGAAAGATTGGTTTATAATGATGTTTCGCGCGAGATTGTTTGGAATATCGGCGATATGGTTGCCGGGCAAGGATTGATTTCCAACCCGCTCAATGTTTCTTTTCAAGTGGCGGTAACTCCAATGAATTCTCAGGCGGGGAATACGGCGGGGATTATCGGCCAGGCGATGATTGCGGGCAACGATAGTTGGACGGAAACTTTGCTGGAATCAATCGTTCCGGCGGTGGACACCGCGTCGCTTTCCGATGCGATGCTGGCGGAAAACAGCGGCATTGTGCAACCCAGAATAAATTAAAAGTTGAAAAATCAAAAATCAAAACTTTTAGCTTTGATTTTTAAATTTTTCATTTGAAACGTGGATTATTTGCAGAATATTATTTCATTAGCCAAGCGCAGGGGGTTTGTTTTTCCGTCATCGGAGATATATGGCGGTTTTGCCGCGGTTTATGATTATGGCCATTATGGCGCTTTGCTGAAAAACAATATCCGCGACGCATGGTGGCGCGCGATGGTGCAGTTGCGATCCGATGTTGTGGGGCTTGACAGCGCGATTTTTATGCATCCGACGACATGGCTTGCGTCCGGCCACATAGATAGCTTTGATGATCCGCAGGTGGATTGCAAAAAGTGCAAATCGCGCTGGCGCGCCGATCATATTTTGGAGGTTTTCGGTGTTAGCGCCGATAAACAGTCTTTGGAGTTTCTCAATGCCGAACTTGATAAATTGAGAAAAGATAAAAAATTAAAATGTGCCAATTGCGGCTCGGATCAGCTCACTGAAGCCAAAAGGTTTTCACTGATGGTTAAGTCAAATCTCGGTTCGCCCACTGACGCGTTAAGCGAGGAGAATGTTGTTTATTTGCGCCCGGAAACTTGCGGCGGTATTTATTTGGAATATAAAAATACCATTGACACCGCGCGGGTGAAATTGCCGTTCGGCATTGCGCAGGTGGGCAAGGCGTTTCGCAATGAAATCGTGGCGCGGCAATTCATTTTCCGCACCCGCGAATTTGAGCAGATGGAGATGCAATATTTTTTGCATCCTTCAATTATGAAAGAAAAGTATGACGAATGGAAGAACATCCGCTGGGACTGGTATTTGGAATATGGCATGGGCAAGGACGATATTCGCTGGTATAAACATGAGAAATTGGCGCATTACGCGAGCGAGGCATACGATATTGAATATAATTTCAAGGCGCTGGGCGGCTATAAAGAAGTGGAAGGCATTCATGCCCGCGGAGATTGGGATTTGAGCCAGCATTCCAAATTTTCCGGCCAGGATTTGAGTTATGCCGATCCAAAAACCGGCGAAAAATTCATTCCTCATATTATGGAAACGTCCGTGGGGTTGAACCGTCTGTTCTTTATGTTTTTGGACAAAGCGTATTGCGAAGAAGTTGTTAATGGAGAAACGCGCGTGGTGCTCAAATTTGATAAACGCTTGGCGCCCATCAAGGCCGCGGTCTTTCCATTGTTAAAAAACAAACCCGAACTTGTTGCCAAGGCGCGGGAAATTTACGACATGCTGAAAACTGAATTTATGTGCGAGTTTGACGACAATGGCAACATCGGCAAGCGCTACCGCCGCCAGGACGAGATTGGCACGCCCTGTTGCGTGACCGTTGACTTTGATTCTTTGGAAAATAACGACGTCACGGTGCGCGACCGCGACACGATGGCGCAGACCAGAGTGAAAATTACCGGCTTGAGCGATTATTTGCGTAAGAATTTGGAAATTTAATTTTATGGAAGAAACCGATAAAATTTTAGCCAAAATAGATTTTTTGCGGACAATTTTTGCGCAGATTATCACATTGCTTCCAAAATTTGATATTGCCGATAAAACTGTTTTGCCTTATGGGTTAAAGCCGCATACCCGTTCGGTGAGTTGGATTGTAGAACAAGTGATTGTTCAGCAATTGAAATTTAGAAAAGATAAATTGGGGCTGAATGAAGTCAATTTTGATATGCCGGATACTTGTTTGCACGATTGCGTGATATTAAAAGGTGGCAAAGATATTTTGTTAATATCAAAATTCATAATATTGACGGCAAAGAAAATAAAAATGATATTTCCGCGGTAGAGAAATTGTATTTTCAATATTCGGCAAACCCTGATTATGATTTGATTTTTGCATGCGTTGGAGTTTTTTTCAAAGAAAATTCAATATTCTTTGATCAAAATTATCTGGAAATTTTTTCGGCGCAATTTTTGCCTATCTATGTCAATCCACGCAACGATAAAATACAGGCAAAATATAATCACAAAATGGAAATAAGAAGCCGAAAAGATTTCCTGAAATTGTTAAAGAAAAATTCAAAAAGCATCATTCTAAAATGAATACCAAAATTATCAACAAAATTTTTAACGAAGACGCTCTTTCGGGAATTGATAAAATTGCCGACAGTTCTGTTGATTTGATTCTTACTGATCCTCCATATTGCCTTGGAAAGGATTATGGCAATGATTCCGATAAGCTGTCCTCGTCGGATTATTTGGATTGGATGTTTTGTTGGTTTGATTTGGTTTATGATAAATTAAAAGAAAATGGCAGTTTGTATGTTTTTTTGAGTTGGCAATATACTCCGGAAATATTTTCTTATTTCAAGAAAAAGATGCGGATGATTAATGAGATCATTTGGGATAGGCATGTCCCAAGTATGGGCGGTTCTACGAGAAAATATTCTTCAGTCTATGACAGTATTGGATTTTTTGTAAAAAACGACGATTATTATTTTGATTTGGATTCAATCAGGGTTCCTTATGATGAAGCGACAAAAAAGGCGCGGACGCGTAGTATATTTGTGGGCAAAAAATGGCTTGAAATCGGTTATAATCCAAAGGATTTGTGGAGTTATAGTCGAATACACAAACAAGATCCGGAAAGATGCAACCATCCAACACAAAAACCGCTTTTTATAGTTGAAAGAATGGTTAAAGCCAGTTGTCCTGTTGGCGGATTGGTACTTGATCCGTTTATGGGAAGCGGGACGACCGCAGTGGCGAGTGTCAGAAATAATAGAAATTTTGTTGGTTTTGAAATCAATGAAAATTATTATAAAGATTCGTTAGAGCGGATTAAAATTGAAAAACAAAAAGGAGAACAGCTCGGGTTTTCGTTAGAAGTCGCTAATGGTGATTTTGATAAAAGTAAGACAATTATTAAGGCATAATAAATAATTATGGAAATTAAGCAATTATTAAATCAAGGGAAAGAAATTTGGGGAGAGAAAAAGTGCGATTTATCGCAAATTATCGTGCGTATGGGCAAGGTTTTTGGCGATATTTGCCGCTACGCGCGTGGCGAAAAGCCGACCGACGCGCTAAGCGAGGCGGAGCTGAAAAAAGAATTGGGGAATATGATTTTTTCAACCATAAGATGGTGCGATGATTTAGGATATGATCCGCAGGAATGCGTTGATCTTGCCATTGAAGCGCAAAAAGAATATCAAAAAGATGTATAAAAAAACAACATTGGACAATGGATTGCGTTTGATTGAAGTAAATTCGCAGGACACCAATACGGCAACAGTTTTGGTTTTGGTGGGTGCCGGATCAAAATATGAAACCAAAGAAATTTCCGGCATTTCTCATTTCTTGGAGCATTTGCAATTCAAGGGAACGAAAAAACGGCCCACGGAAATGGATATTTTTTCTTTTCTTGACGGGATGGGGGCGGTTTCAAACGCGTTTACTTCCCAGGAATACACGGGATATTATGCCAAAACCCAAAAAGCGAAATTTGAAACCGTGTTTGACTTGATTGCCGATATTTTTTTGAATTCAACCTTGCCGGCGGAAGAAATTGAGAAGGAAAGGGGCACGATTATTGAGGAGTTGAAAATGTTTTATGATCATCCCATGCGCCACATTTGGACTGTTTGGGGCGGCGTGCTCTATGGCGATCAGCCGGCGGGGTGGGATATTGGCGGTACGATTGACACGGTTAAAAAAATCAGCCGTGAACAACTGATTGCTTATCGGCATTCCAATTATGCGGCGCAAAACACGATTGTTTGCGTTTCCGGTAATTTTAACCATGAGTTGGCGCTGGATTTGACCAAAAAATATTTTTCCGATTTTGCTACCAAGCCGTTGGCAAAAAAAACGCCTGTGGCGGAAATTCAGAATAGCCCCAACGTTTTGATTTATAAAAAAGATACCCAGCAAACCCAAATCGCGCTGGGCGTGAGAGCGTTTAATCTTTTTCACCCTAAGCGTTTTGCGCTGGAATTGTTGGAAAAGATTTTGGGGGGGATGTGTTCATCGCGGCTGATGGAGGAAGTGAGAATCAAACGCGGATTGGTTTATGATGTTCATACCGAGTTGGCGATGGACCCCGACGTCGGTTCGCTGGCCGCGGCGGCAAATTTGGACAGCACGCGCTTGGATGAGGGGATAAAGGTAATTTTGGGCGAATTCAAAAAAATTAAAGAAAAAGAAATTTCATCAGGTGAATTGCAAAAAGCCAAGGACAATTACATTGGCAAAAGCTCAATTATTCTGGAATCATCGCATGCCAAGGGGTTATTTTATAGCGAGCAGGAGCTTTTGGAAAATCAAGTGCTTGAGCCCGAGGATGTTTATGAAAAAATCAAAAAAGTGACTGCGCAAGACATTCAGGAAGCGGCGCGGGAAATTTTTGTGCCGGAAAAATTGAATTTGGCGGTAATTGGACCGTATGATAACAAGTCGCGCTTTGAAAGATTAATGGAAAACGCGCTATAATGAAAAACATATAAACATATAAACATCTTATGCTTTCCATCGGGGGTAAAAAAACAACAATTGATGTTTCGTGGGCCGCGCTTGCCAAGATCGGAGCCGCGATTGCCATTGGTTGGGCGTTATATCTGGCACGGGAAGTTTTGTCGCTGGCTCTTTTTGCGCTGATTATCTCAACGCTTTTTAACCCGGCGGTGAATTTTTTGGAAAAATTAAAAATGCCTCGCTCGGCGGCGGTGTTTTTGGTTTATTTTTCGGTGTTTGGAATTTTGGGAACGGCGATTTATTTGGTGTCGCCGGTTTTTATGATTGAAACCCAGCAATTGGGGCATTTGTTCCCGACTTATTTTGAGAAAGTGTCACCGTTTTTGTCGGGAATGGGGTTTGCGATTTTTCAAAATATGGATGTGTTTGTTGCCGCGATTCGCGACTGGCTGGTGGGCGCGTCTTCGGGCATCATCGGATCTTTAGGGGCGCTGTTCGGTGGCGTTTTAGCGATGTTCACCGTGGTTGTTGCCGCCGCGTTTTTTTCCTTGGAAGAAAGCGGCATCAAGAAATTTATTTTGCTGGCAATTCCGGCCAAGCGCGAAAAAATAGCTCTGGATTGGTGGGAAAAATCGCAAGTGAAAATTTCGGGATGGTTTGCGGTGCGATTGGCGGGGATGCTGGCGGTTGGATTGCTCACTTCGCTGGCGGCTTGGGCGCTGGATATCCGTTATCCGGTTTTTCTGGGATTTTTCGCGGGGGTGGCCGACATTGTGCCCTTCATTGGCCCGATTGCTTCGGGAGCGGTGATCGCGCTGGCGGCATTGCTTGATTCCTGGCAAAAAGCATTGTTGATAGTTGTGATTTTCACGGCTATTCAGCAATTGGAAAACAACTTGATTATTCCTTTGCTTTCAAAAAAATTCATTGCGTTTCCGGCCATTTTGGTGTTGGTGTCGCTTTTGGCCGGCGAAGCGATTTGGGGGCTGGCCGGCGCGATTTTGGCGATTCCTTTGTTTGGCGTTTTGTATGATTTTGGCCGCGGGTATTTGATTGGGACTAAAAAAATAAAGGAAGAATAATGTCTGGCGTTTTATATATTGTTGCCACCCCCATCGGCAATTTGGGTGATATTACCTTGCGGGCGACAGAGGTGCTGAAATCCGTTGATTTGATTTTGTGCGAAGACACGCGCGTGGCCCAAAAACTACTGGCGCGTTTTGATATTAAAAAATCGCTGGAAAGCTATCATCAACATTCAACTTTGTGGAAAACCGATTATATTTTGAGCTTGATGGAGGAGGGAAAAAACTTGGCGCTGGTTTCCGACGCGGGCACGCCGGGCATAAGCGATCCGGGCAATCAATTGGTCCAAGCGATAATCAAAAAATTCGGCGATGGCGCAAAAATCGTTCCCATCCCCGGCGCCAATGCCGCGATTGCGGCGTTGAGCGTTTCGGGGTTTGCCACGGATAAATTTATATTTTTGGGTTTTCCGCCGGCAAAGAACAAGCGCAAAAAATATTTTCAAGAATTGTTGGCAAGTGAATACGCGGCAACATTCTATGAATCAAGCTTTAGAATTTTGAAGACTTTGTCCGAAATTGACGAATTGAATTCCGATAAATCGCGCCAAATTGTCGTTTGCCGCGAACTTACCAAGGCCTTTGAAACAATTTACCGCGGCACAATCGCCGAAGTTATCGCCAAGATCAAAAAAGACCCCCAAAAAGGCGAATTCGTTGCTGTCTTTGAAGGCAAATAATAAATTTGCTAACTTGTTTGGTCGGATTTTATTTGAAGATTGATTCATTGATAATTCAACGAAAATTAAAAATTGATAATTGAAAATTATGAGCTCCAAATATTACATCACTACCACCTTGCCCTATGTGAACGCCAGGCCGCACATCGGTTTCGCGCTGGAAATTATTCAAGCCGATGTTTTGGCGCGGTGGCAGAGATTGCGGGGAGCGGAGGTATTTTTTAACACCGGCGCCGACGAACATGGGGCAAAAATTTTTGAAAAAGCGAAAGAGCTGGGCAAAACTCCCCAGGAATATTGTGACGAATCGGCGCGTCCGTTTTTGGCGATAAAAGAAAAATTGAATTTGTCGTTTGACAATTTCATTCGCACCACTGACGTTCGTCATATAAAGGCGGCCCAAGTTTTTTGGAAACGCTGCGATGCCAACGGCGATATTTACAAAAAAACATACAAAGCCAAGTATTGCGTGGGATGCGAACTGGAAATCACCGATTCGCAATTAAAAGACGGCAAATGCCCCATTCATCCCAACAAAGAAATTGAGATCATTGAAGAGGAAAATTATTTTTTCCGGTTTTCAAGATACCAAAAACCGCTTTTGGATTTCTATGAAGCCAACCCGGATTTTGTGGCGCCCGATGTTCGGTTCAATGAAATAAAAAGCTTTGTTTCCGGCGGGTTGCGGGATTTTTCCATTTCGCGTCAAAAGGAAAAAATGCCTTGGGGAATTGCGGTTCCCGGCGACGAATCGCAGGTGATGTATGTTTGGTTTGACGCGTTGGTGAACTATATTTCTTGCCTTGGCTGGCCAAATGATGAAAAAAAGTTTGAAGAGTTTTGGGGAACAAAGGATTGCCCGAATGCTATTCAGGTGGCGGGAAAAGATAACTTGCGCCAGCAAAGCGCGATGTGGCAGGCAATGCTAATGTCGGCGGGCTTGCCCAATTCCAAGCAAATATTTATCCACGGATTTATCACTTCAAACGGCCGGAAAATGTCAAAATCGCTGGGCAACGTGATTGATCCGGTTGATTTGGTTGACAAATACGGCGCTGATGCCACCCGTTACTTTTTATTGCGCGAAATTCCCGCTGATGAAGATGGCGATTTTTCCTACCAAAAATTTGAAGAACGATATAATAGCGATTTGGCCAAAGGATTGGGGAATTTTGCCAGCCGTGTTGCGACCATTGCCAAAAAGATCGGCGCGGCTACCAATAAAGAATTTGCCAATAATGAATTAAAAGACGCAGTTGATGGCGCTTGCTCCGATTGCGATAAATTTCTGCGACAATATAAATTCAATGAGGCGCTGGCCGCGGTTTGGAAGCTGGTGAATTTGGGCGACAAATATATTGAACTCACTCAGCCGTGGAAAACAAAAGACGCCGTGGCAGTGGGGGATTTGCTTTTGATGCTTTCCGAAATTGCAAAATTGGCAGAGCCGTTCATTCCGCAAACCGCGCAAAAAATCAAGGATATGCTTTTGGGAGAAGAAATCGGAATTCTGTTCCCAAAAATAGAATACACTTTGAATAAAAACGGGAAATAAGGTAAATTGTAATTATGAAAATAGAATCTGTCAAAAATTTGAATATCACTCTACTTTTTTCGGCGCCGTTAAACCATAATAACATTTCCCAGCAAAAATTGCTGGAATCTTTTCAAACCGGAGACGCGCAAAGAGATGTAAATAATTTTATTGCCGCACCAGGCATTAAGGTAATAGTTTTTCCAAACCAGCAAAAAGATATTATTTTTGAGGCGAATAGAATTTTGCTCAATGAAAAAAGTGGCAAGAATCCCGAAAATTCCAATTTGGTTATTGATTTGGAAAAAATTATTAGCGGGAATTTCTTTGGGAAAGAGGAAGAAATTAACGCCTACGGATTTAATTATGAAATAACCGCTGTTCCCGATAAAGATGATTTTCAAGTTGAAGATTTAATCAGTGGAAGGATCGCAAAAATTAAAAAAATTAAAAGCGCAGGCGTAAGTTTTGTTTTTGATGAAAATAACGCCAGGCGATTGGTTAAGATAAAGCCGCTTGAAGGCGCGAGGCAAGAATTTAGCGTTAGTTTGAATATTCATTACAGTAAAAAAGATTTGCCGTCGTTTGATGATTTAAAAAAAGAATTAATTGCGGGGTTTAGCGAATTTAAGGAATTAATCGCGAAAATATGAACATTATTTCATACGAACAATTGAATATTGCCGATTTGCTGATTCATTCTGCCTATGTGGGAAATATCGGCAAGTTTGAAGAACTTCGCGCGGATATTGGCGATGAGCTTTTTGATTCTTTGTCTGATGAGGACAAACAATTTATCATTGAAACTGAAGGAATTGTTAATATCGGTCGCGTAATGGCCGAAAAAGATTTTACGGATATAGAAAAATATCTTCGAGAAGGCTATGATAATTGAAAAAGAAAATTATATTTATCTTGACGCAAATTTTTTGGTCCACTGGGCATATCCTAAAACAGACGATATCAAAAGGCGAATCCGGATTCTATTGGCAAAAATAATGGTAAAAAAATATAGATTGGCCAGTTCTTGCTTGGCGCTTGATGAGATGTGGTATTCGGTTAAAAAAGAATATAATAAAAGCAATAACGCCGCTTTTAACTGTTCGGGCGGGCCGATATTCAACTTATTAAATAAGTTTACCGATCAAGTTCTACGCAAAGTCGCATTGTTGCAATTTGCTGATTGTGAAAAGGGGACAAAAGATGCTTTATCCAATATCGGGATTTTTGATTTGCGGCCCCGCGATGCCTTTCATTTGTCGTTAATGCAAAATAATTTGATTGATAAGATCGCTACCAATGATAATGATTTTATAAAAGTTGAATCTTTGGCCGGTATCAAGATTATTCGTTAGCCGGCGGCAATTGACAAAGAGTTTTATTTTTGCGAATATGTAAACTGCGAGAATGAAAAGAAATGTATATACATATGTATATACATCAATCAAAACGAAATTATGCGAAAAATAGTCGCAAGAAACAATTTTTGGTTTTATTTTTTTAGCCCCTCTTGGAGTTCGGGAATTTTTCGTTTGCAAAATGAATAAATAATCATTTTAACAATAAAAAGCAAATGGCAAATTCTCGGGTAACGAGATTTTTTTGTTTTTTATAAACACTCGTTTCCGTATAGCTCGTTAAAAATTCGTTATAAGGAGGGGTTGGATTATGGAAATGCCAGATAGCACCAGATACAGAATTCTGCCGTCTAACGTTGGCAAGATGGGAATCAATGTTATTTTTTGCAGGGATTTAGAAGAAACCGGCGGATGTTGTACTATGCCGTGGCATGTGAGCGTTGAGGCGCTAAAAATATTATTGAGAACATTCTTTTTGGTCAATCCCGACGCGGTGTCATACCAAGTTGAGTTTGTCAGATCGCGGACTCCTCGATATGGCTATCGCACTATTTTGGGGATTAGGATGAATAAGGGTGATGGGAGCGGCACAACATTGGCAGATTTTGTCAGTTCTTTTGCGAGGAATGAACGTTTAGAGATCAAAAGTGAAAACGCAGGAGCAAAAACAGCGCAAATTTCCATTACTTGCGTCAAAGGAACGCTTTTGGTCGCAAGCATACCGGTGGCCGTATAGGTTGGGCAAATTTGTTCAACCTTTTTTATTGAGTTTTGCAAAGAATTTTTTTTCATTATACAATGAATCAATAAATAAATTTATGGAATCAAATCATATCCAATATATTGCGCAGGCGTTAAAAGATGGCAAAAAAAAAGAAGAAATCTACAGCTATCTGTTAACGCAAGGCGTGAAAGTTGAAGAAATTGAGGATTTGTTTTCTGTCGCGATTTCCGGAGAAGACATTAAAGAAGAAGCGCAGAAAAAAACCATTCGCGTGGTGGCGACAATCGGTGCGATTTTGATCGGGCTGGGAATATTTTCTTTTATTGCCGCCAATTGGCAAGAGATGACGCGCGAAGGGAAAATGATGACGCTGATCTTTTCTATGTTTTGCGTTGATGGAATTGGTTGGGCGTTGCGGGAAAAATCGCGCCTGGAAAAATCCGGGGAAGCGATGCTTTTTTTGGGCGCGCTGATTTTTGGCGGCGCGGTGTTTTTGGCGGCGCAAATGTATAACACGCGGATTTATTGGCCCGATGGTTTTTTGTGGTGGTCTTTGGGTTCACTGGCTGCGGCCTGGGCATTGGAAATCGCGTCAATCCGTTGGCTGGCGGTTTTTGCCGGTTTTGTGGGTTTGGTTTGGTATCCCTTCGGTTTGTTTATGCGCGTGATTTACAATCCTTTGTTTTTAACTCCGTGGCTTTTATTATTGATCGCGGCAGTCGCCTTTTCGGTTTCCGGCTTCAAATTGCGCCGGGAATTTTTAAACGATTCGCCGGATCGTTATTAAATTTATGGATTCTTGGATGTTGCTAATTTTAAACGCATTGGTGGTTATTACGGTAATAGTTTTTATAATTGTTGCGCTTTTTCGTGCGTTTTTGTGCCAAAAACATCATCGCAATTCTGGATTAAGCGAACACAATTGGTATTTGCAACTATCTTTGTCGCGCAAAGACGCAATGAGCCAATGGTTTTTGGTTTTGGGAAGCTTGGCGTTGGCTAACATGGCTTATGCGGTTAACAACAACTTGGGAGGTCCGCTTTCTTGGCGGACGATTTTACTGATCGCGGTTTTGATTCTCGCGGCAATGGCTTATTTTGGCCGATCTTTTTATTGCGCCGCAATCGGTATTGTCGGTTTTCTGGTTTGGTGGGTGGCACAAACCACTTTTTGGCAGATCGAAATCACTTCCCATGTTGTGCTTACGGCGTTGGTCGGTTTGATGTGGTTGGCAATTTTATTATATGCTCTCGGCTTTTGGCAAATGCAAAAAACGGCTTGGAAACGTTTTGGCGCCGCTTATGTGGTGATTGGTTTGTTGCTGGCGAATTTTTTGCTTTTTGCTTTTTCAACTCAATCCGGCTTGCAATCTTTGGAAGAAATAATCGCAAGTGGTAGAGTATTTGATGTTTGGCAAAATACGATTGCGCTGTTCCTTGTTGGCGGCTGGGCGATGCTGACTTTGCTTTATTGCTGGTCAAAAAAGATTGTTTTAATTGAAGAAGCATCTTTTGTTTTGGGGCTGTTTTTACTCTTTGGGCTGTTGATTGTCCTACCTGAACAGTCTTTAATAATTGGGAAGTGGCCGGGGCAGCTCACCGGAGCAGGGTTGTTTTGGGCCGCGGTTTTTAATTTCACTTTGTTGTTTGAAATTTTAGGCGTGATTTTTGCCGGTTACCGGCGCCGGGAAGTTTGGATGATAAATTTTGGCGCGGTGTTGTTAATAATCTTTGTGGCGGAAAAATATTTTGACTGGTTTTTCAAGTTTATGGACAAAAGTGTATTTTTCATTATTGCGGGCATTATGCTGTTCGTTATCGGCTGGGCAATGGAGCGCGGCTGGCGCTATCTGGCGCAATCAATAACTTCCAATCAACAAAACCAATGAAAATCAATCTGTCCTTATCGGTAAAATTTCTAATCGCGGTTGCCGTCCAGCTTGTGATTGCCATGGGTTTGGTGGTTTTCAACGCTTCTCTTTTGGCAAGAGGAGCGGAAGTTTTACTGCCTATAGAGCCTTTTGATCCGCGTGATCTCTTGCGTGGCGATTATGTGACTTTGCAGTATGAAATTTCGCGAATCAAGAATGATTTAATCATTGACGAAAGTCAAAGTATCAAAAGAAATGATATTGTTTATCTTGTTTTAGAAAAGAAGAACAATTATTGGATTGCCAAATCGTTAACTAGAAACGAACCTGATCAAGGAATTTTTATCAAGGGAAATGTTAAATCGGTCTACGCTTACAACAGCACAATAAGCATTACCTATGGGATTGAGCAGTATTTTGTCCCCGAAGGCACGGGCGGTGAACTGGAGAAAAAAATGCGCTCTCAGCAAGCGTTTGCCAAGGTTGTGGTTGATAAAAATGGCAAAGCAATCTTAAAAGATATTGTGTTCGTAAACGCATTGTCGGAAAATAAAGATTCAAGCGATTTGCCCGAATCTTTTTCACAAGCTGTGGTGCCAAACATAAAAACCGACACGGATATTCCTATTGATCCGATACCAACAGATTGGGATATTTCGGCCAAATTTGATCAAGCGCGTTGTAATGATATTTATCTTTTTTCAAAAGAGCCTGGGCAAACCGGGAAAATTTATTACGCGGATTTGAACGGTTCTTCTGACAATTTATTCAAAGAGTATTTTGGTAAAGATTGTTGCCCCGAAGGAAGCGGTTATGCCGAGACTTATGAAGAAAGCGGCGCGGTGAGAAAAGGCCCTTGGGTGGTGGAAAGAAAATACATTGACAAGGACAATTACCGGATTCTGATCAGAGGCGCTTCCAAAGCCGATTGTTCTTGCGGCGGAGATGGCTATGTGAAGGGCGAAGTGGTGATCAACCCAAAAAATTGGAAAATTGTTAAGATTGTTAAAAAAGAATTTAACAAAGATACGCGCGGCCGCGAGGTTTATTGTGATATAAATCAAAATACGGGTGTGATAAAATTCGTGGGAGGAAGCTCTTGCGTGGGCTGTTGCGCTTGCGTTGACAGTGGCAACATAGATATTGAAGTTATTGTTTCAAAAGGCGCGGTGAGTAAAGCCTCAAGCAGTATTATTCCCGCGCCCAATCGCAACCCTTATATCAAGGTTGCCAATCCCAATGGAAAAGAAACTTTTTGCTTGGGGGAAAGAATGGAGATAGGGTGGGAAAGTTCTGGGGTGGAAATGGTGGGTATCAGGCTGGTGGAGGCGGCAATGAACGGTTCCAATTATTATTATCTTGGCTTGAATTCTGTGCCTGCTTCCAGCGATGAATCAGGTGTTGCGGGCAAAGGTAGCGCAGTTTGGGCGGTGAGCGGTGTTCCTGCCGGGCAGGGATACAAGGTTGAGATTATGGGGCTGGGAGCGAATTCAAAAATTCGCGATACCAGCGACGGCTTTTTCTCAATCGCTCCTTGTGACTCTTGACGGGGTTTTGAGAATTTGATAGATAATAAGCATAAGAAATTTTTGCATTTTTATGAATTGCCAGATCAAACAACAAAACAGTTTTATGTTGTTGCCCGGGCTCCTGGTCATTATTAAGGAGGGCTTTTTGTTTGGCGGAAGTTAAAAAAAATAAAACTTGTTCCAAATAAAAAGCCCTTCCGCAAAGAAGGGTTTTTCGTTGGGCGCGTGTCTGGCGAAAAACCATTTTTGCGGATTGGCTTGCGATGTAAACGAGTTGGTAGTCGTCCGGATTAATACAATATCCTTGGAAAGAGATACGCTCCACATCAGAGCGAAAAGCCAACTCGTTTCATCATAGTTCATTTTCAATAAGGTAAAGATGGATCTGTTAGAATTGAGCGAAGAAGAAATAAGTGGCATTAAGTTTGTAGATGACGGAAGATTGTAAAATCTACGCGTTGATGCTACTTCCGAAGATCCTTTACATGGATTAGGCAACTAATCCGGCTCGCTTTTCACAAATTTTTTATGTGATCAGCGGGCATTTTTTTACAAATTAGACTTGTCTAGGTTTCACCTAGACAAATTTAATTGAAAAATGGGGCGGGGTGGAGTAAGATGGACTATATCAATTATTATTAAACATTATGGAAAACAGCGAATATCAATTGCCGAAAGGTAAGAAGGCGGTTTTTGTGGGGCGGTTTCAGCCGTTTCACAGGGGTCATTTGGAGGCGATTGAGTGGATATTAAACCAAACCAATGAGGTTTATATTGTTATTGGCAGTATGCAAGAATTCGGCCGGATTGATAATCCTTTGGATTTTTCCACCCGCAAAGAAATTTTGGAGGTTGCGCTAAAAGAAGCAAACATTAAAAATTACAAGATTTTCGGTTTGCCGGATTTTGGCAACGATGCGGCGTGGGGGAAGAAATTGCTGGAAATTACCGGCCTGAAAGCCGAAAAAACGGTTTTGGTGTCGTTAAACGATTGGGTTGTTTCTTGCGCCAAAAAAATCGGTATTGAGGCCGCGGATCATCCGATGTTTTGCGATAATTTATCGGCAACGCAAGTGCGCCAGACGATGTTTGGCGGTTTTGAATGGCAAAAATTGGTGCCGTCCGCGGTTGCCGATTATTTAAAAAACAATGGTTTGGCGCAAAAGATTGCCGATTGCCGGATTTTGCCCGAGGACAAGATTGCCGATTTTATAAAAAACCAAATGGAGGCGGCGGGAATGAAGCGCGCGGTTTTGGGAGTTTCGGGCGGCATTGATTCGGCGGTGATGGCCGCGATTTTGAAGCGCGCGCTGGGCAAAAAGGCGGCGTTTGTTTGGATGCCGTTTGTGCGCCGGTGTCCGTTTGGCGACAATGTGGCGAAGCTGGAGAAGGCGTTTTCAATTAAGGTTGAAAAGGTTTATCTGGACAAAGCTGTCCAGACTTTTGCCAAGACATTGCCTCGCGGTAATAATTTGGTTTATGGCAATCTAAAGCCGCGCTTGCGCATGGCCGCGCTTTATTATTTTGCCAATTTAAAGAAAGGTATGGTCGTTGGCACAACCAACCGCACCGAGTTGGAAATCGGTTATTTCACCAAATACGGTGATGGCGGCGTTGATATTGAGCCGATTGCGGATTTGTACAAAGAAGAGATTTATGAGATGGCCGAACGTTTAAAGGTTCCTTCCGAGGTTATGGAAACCGCGCCCACGGCCGCGCTGTGGCCCGGGCAGACCGATGAAAAAGAATTGGGATTGGATTATTTCCAATTGGATACCGCGTTGAAATTGATGGCCCAAGGGATGATGCCTGAAAAAGTTTGCGAATTAGCTAACATTGATGCCAAAAAAATGGAAAAAATATTGGAAAGGAAAAAGAAAAACGCCCACAAGCTTTCAATGCCTCCGATTTTGAAACTAAAACAAAAATAAAAACAAGTTGATTTTTAGTTTTTGGATTTTGATATTATTTAGGATTTAGAGTTTAGGATTTAGGATTTATAGTTTATGGTGGATTTATTTAATTCTTTTATCATTATCATTGGTTTGATTGTTTTTGAAGCGATCAACAGCATTGATAACGCCATTGTTAACGCTTATGTGTTGAAAAGCATGAGCGAAAAATGGCGCAAGATTTTTCTGTTTTGGGGGATGTTGTTTGCGGTATTTGTCATTCGGGGCGCGCTGCCATTTTTGATGGTGTGGCTCACGATTCCGGGCATTGGGTTCGGCCAAGCGTTTGCGGCGATGTTTTCCAGTTCTCATGAGGCCGCGGCGGCGATTGAGGCCGGCCGGCCGCTTTTATTGATGGGCGCGGGCGTGTTTTTGATGCTACTGTATCTGCATTGGCTTTTTTTGGAAGAAAAAAAGCCTTTGTTTGCCGCCGACAAATTAATGAAGCCGCAATATGGCATTTGGTTTTTTGCTTTTTCGGCGGTTATTTTGGTGAGTCTGCTCTATTTCGCCAGGGATAATCCGATGTTGATGCTTTCGGCGGCAATTGGTAACGCGGCATTCTTCATTCTTTATGGTTTCCGCGAGCAGGCCGAAAAACAGTCGGTGCGCCTGATGGAAAAAGCCGGTTCAATGGGGGATTTGTCAAAATTTTTATATCTTGAGGTTCTGGACGCGTCATTTTCTTTTGATGGGGTGTTTGGGGCGTTTGCTTTCACCACTTCCATTCCATTGATTTTGATTGGCAATGGTATTGGCGCGTTCATTGTGCGCGAAATGACCATAAAAAGTGTTGACCGCATCGCTAAATACCGTTTTTTGAAAAATGGGGCAATGACATCCATCGGCTTTTTGGGCGCAGTGATTGTCATTGAGAGCTTTGGCATTGAGTTGCCGGAATTTTTGCCAACGCTGGTGATGTTATCTTTTGTTGGCGTTGCTTTTTATGAGTCTCGCAAATTTTTGAAGAACAATTCTGATAATTTGAAAACTGAGAATTAAAAATTGAAAAATCAAAAATCAAAATGACAGTTTAAAATGTTAAAATTTTTGAATTCATCATTTTATGATTTTACGTTGTCATTTTGATTTTTGATATTTACATTTTGAATTATGCTTTTGATTGATACTCACGCCCATCTTAATTTTGCCGAATTTAACGCTGATCGCGAGCAGGTAATGAAAAATTCTCTTGGGGAGGGGATTTTTATGATAAATGTTGGTGTGAACTATGAATCGTCAAAAATCGCGGTTGCAATTGCCGAAAAATACGAGACAGGGGTTTGGGCGGCCATCGGTTTGCATCCGGAAAACATAGAAGATTCCAACAAGGAAAGCAAAAAAGAGAATATTTTGCCCGAGCATATTCGCGAAAACGATTTCAATTTCCGCCTTTATGAAGAGATGGCGCAGTCGGGCAAAGTTGTTGCTGTTGGCGAGATTGGTCTTGATTATTTGCGCTTGCCCAAAGACAAAGTTGCGGCGCAAAATTTGAAAGAAAAACAAATTGAAATTTGCAAACGGCAGATCGCGTTTGCCCGCGAAATGGATTTGCCGGTGATTTTTCATTGCCGCATGGCGCATCAAGATATGATTGAAATTTTGAAAGAAGAAGCCAAAAACAATGGCGCCATCAAGGGCGCGGTTCATTGCTTCACCGGCGGTGTTGCCGAATTGGCCAGCTATCTGGCTTTGGGATTGCGCATTGGGCTGAATGGGATTATTTACAAAATGGATTTGGACGATGTGATAAAAAAAATTCCGCAAGAGCGAATTTTGCTGGAAACTGATTGCCCGTATTTGACGCCGCCAAGATTGGCGCCGCGAAACAATCCGCAAAACGTGGAAATCATCGCCC
>Ga0268279_1000169_pt1 | contig 49676 bp, 42 predicted proteins | sample saktaG_6_FD_190142 | JGI IMG/M metagenome (GOLD analysis project Ga0268279, IMG submission 190142) | Saline water microbial communities from Sakinaw Lake, British Columbia, Canada - sak_2010_1_5_80m | ecosystem: Environmental > Aquatic > Non-marine Saline and Alkaline > Saline ...
TAAAACCGCAGAAGACCTTTATGAAGTGATGGTTAGTGCTGTACCGGGAGCAAAATTTGGTCTGGCCTTTAATGAGGCTTCAGGTCCTTGTCTGGTAAGGGCAGAAGGAAATGATTCAGAACTAAAAGCCCTGGCTATAAAAAATGTAAAAGCTATCGGAGCAGGACATGTTTTTGTAATTATTTTAAAAGATGCTTTTCCTATAAATGTATTGAATGCTATAAAAAATTGTCCTGAAGTCTGTTCTATATTCTGTGCTACTGCTAACCCGGTTGAGGTAATTATCGCCCAAACTGATTTAGGGAGAGGAGTATTGGGAGTTATTGACGGGAACTCACCCAAAGGCGTGGAGACAGACAAAGATATTCAGGAGCGGAAAGAATTTCTGAGGATGATTGGATATAAAAAATAGCGTAGAGCGTAGAGAAGTAATGAGTAATAAGAGAAGAGTTAACCTGTTTACCGGTTACCCGGTTAGCTAGATATAAGATATAAGATAAAACCGTAGGACAGGCGTCTCGCCTGTCTATACATCATCCCCTCTCCCCTTGGAGGGAGAGGGTTAGGGTGAGGGGGATAATCTTCACGCTTTAGAATGTAGTAATGACTAATTTAATTGGAGAATCGGAGAATTGGTCAATTGGTAAATTGGTGAATTATATATTATGAAAGGAGTAAATTTAATTATGGATAAGAAACTTTACAGGTCGAGAAAGGATTATATGATTGCTGGTGTATGTGGAGGAATAGCAGAATATTTTGATATAGATTCTACTTTAGTGAGATTATTAACAGTGTTGGTTGTACTTATAGGAGGAGCAGGAGTTGTCGCTTATATTATTGCCTGGATTGTAATTCCCAAGAATCCAGAACAAGTTTCTGATGAGGCTTTTGAAGAGAGAGAAGATATAAAAGAGAAAATAAAAAAAGGCGCAAAGAATGTAATTGAAGAAGTTAAAGAACATTTTGAATCAGAAGGGCCTCACTATAAATCAGAAAAAAATAGAAGGATATTCGGAGGCATAATTGTAATAGTTATAGGTTTAATTTTTTTACTAAACAGTTTATTCCCCTGGGTAGGTTGGGGCAGACTGTGGCCGCTAATCTTAATTGCTGTAGGTATAACTATTATGATTAAGGCTTTTAAGAAAAGAGATTAACTTGGGGGATTTATGTCATTAGCTGCACAGATAAAAGAATTAGGAGAAGAGATTGGTTTAGATATCATCAGGATTACTAATGCTAAAAGCTTCCCGGAAGCAGAAAAGCATATTATAGAAAGTGTAGGAAAGGGTTATATTCCTAAAAATGATTACTATACCTCGGGAAATATTTCAGTAAAACCCAATCAACTAAATCTGAATAAAATTAGAAAAAGATGCAATCCTAAAAATGTTCTAAAAAGAGCGAAATCTATAATTAGTGTTGCTCAAGGTTATTTAATAGAGGAGACAGAAGATATTCAGGATAAAAATCAACCCTTGGGGAAAATTGCTAAATATGATATCGGTAATTTTTATTATGATGTAAAATTAAAACTTAAAAAAATAGTTGATTTTATAAATCAAGAGACTGATTTTAAATATAAATCTAAAAATAAATCTTGTTACGTGTCTTTAACAGAAAAGCCGATTGCCCGGCGGTCTGGAGTAGGCTGGTATGGGAAAAACGGGATAGTTATTACCGAAAGATTCGGTTCCTGGGTAGTTTTAGGAGAAATTATAACTGAATTAGAATTAGACACAGACGAACCCCTTCAGCGAAATTGTGGCGATTGCACAATATGTATCGATTCATGTCCGACCAAGGCCATAGTTTCTCCTTATGTAATCGATAGGACTAAATGTCTTCAGTTTATCTCAGAAAGGCCAATGAATGTACCTCTATCTTTTCGGGAAAAATGGGAGGATAGATTATATGGTTGCACTACCTGTCAGGAGGTTTGCCCCCAGAACCGTAAAGTAATACCTAAAAAATATAAACCGGAATATGGCTATATCGGCTCAAAGATTCCTTTAATACCATTATTGCAAATTACCGAAGAGAAATTTCAGAGTTATTTCGCTTATAACCAGATTGCCATGAGACCAAGAGAAGCAATCAAAAGAAACGCTGTTCTGGCTTTGGGTAATATTGGCGACCCCCGGGCTGTTGTTCCCTTGATTAAAGTCTTACAGGAAAACGACAATCTAATGATAAGAGGACATACTGCCTGGGCTCTGGGTAAAATTGGAGGAGAAAAAGCGAAATTTGCATTAGAAAAGGCTCTAAAAATTGAAAAGGACAGAGAAGTAAGGGAAGAAATTCTAAATGCTTTAGAAATGTTCTAATAAATTAAAGAAAATGATAGAATCCAGAATTCAGAAACAGTTCTGTCATTGCGAGGAACGTAGTGACGAAGCAATCTCAGCTCGAGATTGCCACACTCCGAAAAATCAGAGCTCCATTAGACTATTAATTAAGAATAGATTAAAAGAAAGGATTAAAGTTTAAGAATGATTCAAGTAGAAGAATTGACCAAGATATTTAATGATAAAAAAAGAGGCGAGGTAATAGCAGTTAATAATTTAAAGTTTAATTGCCGGAAAGGTCAGGTATTCGGACTTTTAGGTCCTAACGGAGCGGGTAAAACCACCACTTTACGCATTTTAGCCACCATGATACTCCCCACTAAAGGTAAAATAATGGTAAATGGGCTTGATGTAGTAAAACATGCCGCTAAAGTGAGGAGTCAGATAGGATTTTTATCCAGTGAAACAGGATTGTATGACCGTTTTACCCCTCGAGAAACTGTAATGTTTTTCGGACGGATTAATGGAATGGAAGACAAGGTTATTAAAAAAAGAACAGCTGAAATCTTTCACAATTTAGAAATGGAAGATTTTCAGGATGTTAGAGTAAATAAACTTTCTACCGGGATGAAACAGAAACTTTCTATTGCCAGAAGTATTATTCATAACCCGCCTGTTTTAATTTTAGATGAACCAACAGTGGGATTGGATATCATTACAGCCAGAACAGTAATTGAGTATGTTAAAAGGTTTAGAGATCAAGGGAAGTGTATCATCTACTCTACCCACATTATGCGGGAAGCTGAAAAATTGTGTGATGTGATCGCAATTATCCATCACGGCAATCTCGTTGCCAAAGGAACCTTAAAAGAATTAAAAAAGAATTCTTCATCTGACGATTTAGAAGAAATATTTTTTGAATTAATAAATCAAGGAGAGAATTTAGAATGAGCTGGAAAAATATTAAACTTATCTTTATTAAAGAATTAGTGGGAACTATACGGGATAAAAGAACTATAATTGCTATGATAATAATTCCTTTAATCTTTTATCCTCTCTTGTTTACGGGAATTGGTTATTTTAGCAAGGTGGGAAGTATGAAATCAGAAGAAGCCAACTCAAAGATCATGATATACGGTGCGGAGTTTGCTCCCCAATTAGTAAAACATCTCCAGGATTCTGAAAAGATTGAAATTCTTATTATGGAAGAGGACTTTTCCAATAAATTACAAAATGGGGATATTCAGGCAGTTTTGGCAATCCCTTCAGATTTTAAATATAAAATCGAACAGGAAGAGCCTATCAAACTTATTTTAAAATATGATACCACAGAAGCTAAATCAAGGATAGCACAAAAAAGAGTTAATCAAGTAATCGAAGAATACAAGAGTGAAATAATTCTTCAGAGACTTTCCCGTCTGGATTTAAAAGAAGAATTTCTTACTCCGTTAATTTTACAAGAAGAAAATATGGCTACTGCTGAAAAAATTACTGGTTCATTTTTAGCAGTTCTACTCCCTTATTTAATTATCATCCTCATCTTTGCCGGGGCGATGCATACAGCAGTGGATATAACTGCTGGAGAGAAAGAAAGAGGGACTATTGCTACTCTACTGGTAAGTCAAATAAGTCGGTTAGAGATAGTATTGGGTAAGTGTTTTGCGGTAATGTTAATTTCTTTTACCAGTATGGTTTTAGGACTGCTCGGGCTTACTCTTGCTTTTTTATCGGGAGCTTCAATTGCCGGGGGAATTGAGGGGATGAATTTTGGAATATCTATTAATACCATATTTTTACTCTTTTTAGTTTTATTCCCTTTGGTCGGTTTAGCCAGTGCGGTACTAGTGATGGTGGGCATATTTGCCCGTAACATTAGAGAGGCCTCGAGTTATATCACTCCCATGTATATGCTGACTGTCTTTTTGGGAGTAATTTCTATAAGTCAGGGAATGGAATTGACCGGTAAAATGTTTTTGGTTCCAATCTTAAACAGTAGTTTTGTTTTTAAAGAGCTATTGATGGGCAAAATTTACTGGGACCATATTTTAACTACTTTTAGTGCTAATACGGTAATTGCCGGGTTTGCTCTTCTGGGAGCTACCCGACTTTTTAGCAAAGAAGAAGTTCTCTTTAGAAGTTAAAAATAAAAATTTTTCAAAAAAAAAGAGGGTTTTCTTGAGATGTTGTAGTATTAAAATCTAATAAGGCTACTTCAAGAAGAATAAATTGAGAAAATTTCTTATTTTAAATAATATTGTCAAAGCACACTTTCAAGGCAAGAATAGTAGAAGGAGGAGGTGAAGAAATAAGTAAAAAGAGTTAAAATGTAAAATTTAAGGAGGTTAAGAAAATGAAAAAGAAAAGTATTTTAATTTTATCTCTGATTATTACTGCGTTAATCTTAATTACTGGGTGTACTTCCCCATCTGTCCAATTTGGTAAACTAACCATAAACTCCACTCCTCTAGGAGCCAGTGTGTATATTGACGGAGTAAATACAGGGAGTGTTACTCCTTTAGTAAAAAATTTAGAAGCGGGAGATTATACGATAAAGTTGACCAAAGACCTCTATAAAAATTGGCAAGGCATAGTAACTATCGTTGCAAATCAGGATGAATCTATCAATCCAGCATTAGAATTAGCCACTATAGTGCTGGAAACTATTAAACCTGATGGAACAGAAGGAAAGGATTCTTTTGTATCGAGTGCTGTACCTGACGATAACTATGGAGATTTAACTTATGGCTTTTTAGGTTCTTCGGTTGATTCGCCCTCTATATTTATAAGAGGTTACTTTCAATACGACTTAAGCACTATTCCAAGTACTGCAGTAGTAACTTCTGCTAAGTTTGGTCTTTATTATGCTTCATCTGGGCCAGCTGATTTGCCATTAGGATTGTATAAAGTGTTAGAGGAATGGGATGAAGCTATTATTACCTGGAACAATCAACCACAGTGTTTGACTGAATCAGAATATACTCTTACTATTTATTCCGGATCAACTACTGGGGTTTACAAATATTGGTACAACCTGACTGATTTAGTTCAAGGCTGGCTTGACGGAAGCATTGTTAACTATGGCATGATGATAAGGGATGCAGATGAAAGTTCCCTTGATACAATGGCATGGGTTGGTTCTTCTGAAGCTAACGAAGAATATCGTCCTAAGTTAACGATAAACTACTATGTACCTTAAAAAGGAACCGATTAGGTAATAGGGTAGTCCTTTTACAGCCCTTTTAGTCAAGTTGAGAAGATAGAATATAATCTATTTTTGCATTACGATAAATAAACAAGGACGGAGTGAACTTGTTCAACAAATAGAAACTAAATAAAGCTAAGAAAAAAGGGCAAGTTGAAATAGTTAAATAAATTATAGCTTGCCCTTTTTGTATTTTTTACTATTTACCATCAGAAAAATTTTTCCTCCATTCTGGTTCAGGTGAGGAGGAGTAGATTCTAATATTTTACTATATTTTGTGTTATTGATATAATTAAGATGTAAAAAAATGGAATAACCTTGAGTTTTGAATTAAAAACTTTTGCTAACTAAGTCACATCATTAAATAAAGAGGGTGTTTTGTAATGAGAAAACCTCTCGCTTTTATCTTGATAGTAATTTTAGTTTTTTGCCTGACTATTTCTGCCCAGGAATACAACGAAAGTCAAGAGTCAGTTTTTACCCAGAGAAGGCAGAACATGGTAGTAAATCAATTGCAAGACCGGGACATCACTGATCAGGAAGTTTTGCAGGCCATGCTTACTATTCCCCGCCACCAATTTGTTGACCCACGCATTAGAGATTCCGCTTATAATGATTACCCTCTTTCTATCGGAGAAGGTCAGACCATCTCTCAACCTTATATCGTCGCCTTGATGACCCAACTGTTAGATTTAAAAAAAGGTGAAAAAGTGTTGGAAATAGGGACCGGCTCCGGATATCAGGCAGCAATTTTGGCTGAAATAGCGGAAGAAGTATATACTATAGAAATATATGAAAGCCTTTCTAAAAAATCAGAAACATTACTAACAGATTTAGGGTACCAAAATATCAAGTTTAAAGTTGGTGACGGTTATCACGGCTGGGAAGAACATGCCCCTTATGATGCCATCATAGTGACTTGTGCCCCCGATCATGTTCCTCCGCCCCTTCTTCAGCAGATTAAAGATAATGGAGGGAGAATAGTAATACCCGTAGGTGGAATATGGATGGTACAAACTCTAATGAAAATAGAAAAAATAGAAGGAAAAATTAAATCTGAAGGGATTATCGGGGTAAGATTTGTTCCCATGATTGGACATAGTAGATAGGGTACAGAGAACTATCCCCTGTATCAATTACAAGAAAAGGTCTTTATCCATTCTGGTTGGGGTGGGGGATTGGAATCCAATATTTCTCTCCATGCCTCATCAGTTAACCTTTCATCCATCGGTTGTTTAAACTCATAATAACTGAAAACCGGACCGACTCCCAATAAGATATGTCCTTCAGGGTGCTGGTAAGCAACAATCATGGTTTTAAGATAACCCACTCCCTCTTCTAAAACTTTTTTAGTATTCCCGTCTGTATGAACATCAGCCACTAAAACCGTTTTGTAAACGGAAGGGTCTGCATTTCCTCCGGAAATAGTTTCAATTAGGTTTTCAGAAATACTGCCAAAACTTTCGATAAAATTATATTCTCCCTCATCCAAAGGTTGATTTTCCAATTCTTTTATGGAAATTGTCTTCAATCTTTCCAGGATTTCCGCTAATCTATCCAATCCAATGCTAACATCTAATTTTTCGGATGTTTCCGGAGAAAGCAAGTTTTCTATACCCTGATTGGTCATTTTGGTTAAAGCTAAAAGTCGGCTATAAAATTCCGGCATTGGTTCTACGTAACCTACTACCGGAGGTTGGAACATTCCTCCTTTTTCTGCCATGGTATAGCTTTGCTTAACGTATAAAATAGTATCATGTCTTAACTGAGTCCAGGAAGCTAAAGCGGTATTTAATTCTTTATCCTGCCAGAATTTAGTCTGCATAAATAAGGGATATCCTATGTCTCTATATGCGTTTTCGCTCCATAAAGATTTTAAAACATAAAGCCAGTTTATATATAGAGTTTTATGCCAGTCATAGGGAGTAAGAGCATCTATTTCTTCTTTTAATTCTGAAAATTTCTTTTCATAATCGGAATATTGTGTATCACCTAATTCTTCTAATATTTCCATTGCTCTTTGTGAACCCAATAAAGCCATTAAATCCAATCCCCTGGGAAATCCTTTGACTTCTCTTTCTGCCGGTGGAGGACAGGAATTCACTTCAGTCTTCACCCAGCTGAAAGGACGATTATTTCTGAATTCTTCATACTCATCATCCCAGGCGAAGGTAAAGGGTTTTTTATCGGTAGGCAGGGGAGGTCTTGCTCCCATGTATTCACCGCTGTAAGGTGAAACCATTTCTGAAAAAAGCCAGGAATCCAGAGTAAATCTCTGTCCCATTAACCTGAATCCTTTGGTTTTATTCAAAAGCCCTTTTGCCTGCAATTTTAAGGCTTGAATTTCTTCTTCAGAAAGAGGAGGGCAGGGCATTAGTAATTCACACTCTCCCAATCCGCCATAAATCTTGGGATTATTAGGAAAATTCATTAGAGCTTCCTTGAGTTCCGGATAGTATTCTTCTAATTCTTGAGAATTAAAATCTTCCAGTGCAAATTCCTTTAAGATTTCACTATACTCACAAGGTCCTAAATCATCAGAAAAGCCGACCAGGAAGGAGGTAATGGCATAGATTCTATTCCATCTATTTTGGATGCCTTCACTCTGAGAGAAATATTTGCTAAGTAAAAGAGCCTGCAGGGTTTGAATTCTGGCATCATAATCAGAAACAATCCCTTCAATGTTTCCGGAACAAATAGATTCCCCCGGAGACAGTGCAGGACTTCCCTGAATTAAAGCGGTTATTCTGCCATACCACATGAAAGCTTGAAAATAATTCTTTAGTTTTTCGGATTTGGTATAATGTCCGCGAGGCACATACTGTGAATAATCCTCACGATAAACAAATAAAGGGGAATTTTCCCAACCTTTGTGTTTTTCAATTAATTCAATTTCTTTTTTGACGATTTCACTAACATCATCTGGAATATAAAAACGATATTCATCACCTTCTTCTACGCTAAAATAATTATAGCTATCGAGCTCATCAAAAAGTTCTTTGATTCTACTAATCATCATGCCGCAAGTTTCAGCATCCATCCCGGGCTGGCAATATTCTTCCCGTAAAATGTCATCATTCACAATCTGTTCATCTTTCGGCCTCAACAGCTCTAAGGCAATAGATAGATAAGCTGCATTTCTTTTAGCTGCTTCTTTGATATCACCCTGACCCTCATCATATTCTTTTAGGGATGCATCTAACATTTCCAGGCTTATATTCCAAATATCACTAAAGAAAAGGTCTTTTTCCAATTTCATTAAAATGGTTTCAAAAAAGATATGGTAATAATGAAGCATGGAATCAGTAGTGATAAAGATAGGTAAATCTTTATCTTTTAAAACTTCATAGTAAGCAACAAAATCATCTCGAGGTGAACTTTCCTGAGATGAAAATCTAAGATGAAGTTTGGTATCTGCAATGTCCGGAGGAGTGGGAATGACTGCAAATCCATTCTTTTGTAATAAAGAGAAGCTTCCAGGAGAAAGTTGTAGCTTATTGCAAAAATCCTGGTAATTGCTAATATTTTCTATTCTTAAAGGCAGGGGATAAGTCGGAATGCAGGGCGTGACTTCTACTTTCTCTTTCAGTATATCATCCGGTCTGATTAATTGTTTGTCCAAAATAACTTCACCGAAGGCATTACCGGTAACAATCAGGAAACTGAGAGAAATTAAAAAAACTAAAATGATTTTAGAAAAATTAAAACTATTTTGCTTTTTTATTTTTCTTGTTGTATTTTTAGAATTTAATTTACAAAATAAATTTAACATGATCACCACCACCTTTCAATTTTTATTATACCACTCTTAATTTCATCTTCCAACCTATTATCTGAACGGTTGGCTAATTGTATTAAAAATTCTCTTGCTTTATCCCGCTCCATTAAAACAGGCTGGCTTAAGTTGATTTGAAGAGGGAAAAGTCGACAGGCCAGTCTATCAGGATAAATTTCTAATCCCACTGCCAACCCTTCTTGGGTTTCGGGAGAAAAATATTGGTCAAAGATAAAATTTCCCAGGGAATAAAGGATAAGTTTCCCCTGGTATTTTTCAATGTTCTGCACGACATGGGGATGATGGCCAATGATTAAGTCTGCTCCTGCTTCAATTATTCTACGGGCTAAGCTTTGTTGGATAGGAGAGTTGATTAATTTATATTCTTCACCCCAATGCATACTTACGATTAAAAAATTATCCGGATTTGAAGATTTAACCATTTTTATTGTTTTAATTATTTCTTCTTCTTTATCCATGAAGGGAAAAATTTGATTGAAAGCTAAAAAAGTTATATCGTCCCTGGAAAAAGAAGAATTAAGATTATCCGAACTACCGGAAAGAGGGTCGCCTACAAAATTTACCCCATATTTTTTCAACCATTCTTTCGTTTCCTCTAAACCCTCTTTTTCCATATCCGGAGTGTGATTATTGGACAGGGAAAATAAATTGAAATGACTCCAGGAAGCCCCTTTTATTACTTCTGGGGTAAAAGCGAATTTTAAAGAATCATCTGGAAATTGCGGGGGATTTTCTACTACAGGACCTTCTAAATTTCCAAAAACAATATCTATTCCTCTTAAGAAATGGCTGATATTTTGAAAAGGATAATAAATACTATTTTGGTTTATTAAATTTTCTACTTCCCGGTCTAACATAATATCTCCTACCAATAGAACAGTTTTTACTTTCTGGTTAAAAGTTCCCTCAATTTTTTTCTCTCCAAAGGCTACACTAAAATAAGAAGTGGTTATTTCTGAATGTAATTTTGAAAAATCAACAGAATTATTATGAGCGATAATGCAAGGGCCTTCTTTCTGTCGTAGTTTAGCAAAAAGTCTGGCAGCATACAGGGCTTGCCAGCAATCGACTTCTATATTATCGAAATTATCTTCTTCAAAATTCAATAACACCCGGATACTTTTTTTATCATGAAAATCAGCTGCCCGGGAAGGAAGATAGTGGGAGAAATCCACACTAGCAACAATAATAGTATTGAGAAGGGTATTTTCATCAATTATTTTTACCAATTGTTCTACTTCTTCTTTAGTAATATCAGCAGGTATCAGGATGGGCAAAATATTAGTTTCAGGGAAATATTTTTTAATATAAGGAATTAGATTAGTAATTCCGTGGTCATAAACGATAGCAGAACTGTTCAGTGCTATTTTATTTTCATCGGCTAACTTCTTTCCCAGAAGGGAATCAATTTTTATATTTTCAAATTCTTTTTTTCCCAAACCTGATTTCCAATCAAGAGTAATAAATGCATTATTATCATTAAGAATTTCGCTTTGAAAATGGTCTGGGCTTAATATGACTATTGTTTCGGGTTTTCCCTGGGAGGAAATATAACTAAAAAAATCCTCAATTATATCCTTGGCTAATAGATGATGGGGAACGACTCCGGAGGCTACATCTGGTTTGTTGTGCGAATCAGATGCTAAAATTTCTAATGTGCTGATAAAGTGTAATATCAAAACAATGCTGAGAAAAATAATCAGAATAGAGAAAAGCGAAATATAATTCTTTCTGGTATTGAATTTAAAAATGTTCATAAAATTATATCCATCTAAAATATTATTTTTCTAGAATAATTTATACTGAGAAATCCAAAAAGATATGCCAGTATAGCTAATGTAGCCACTACTCTAAACCCGAAGAAGAGGGCGATTATCACTGCGGAAACAGAGGCGATAATAGAACAGAAGTTGTTAGTTGCCCATAACCAGGGGATAAGCCCTTTTTCTTTCCCTTGGTTTATCGAACTGACCAGTCTTATCCCTAAGGGGAAGGGCATCCCCATTAAAAATCCTAAAGGAAAAATTAGCCCTATAGTAATAAATATTCTTACCAACAAACTATATTTCAAAGTAGTATTAAAAATTTGAGGTAGAATAATTTGATATAGTAATAAGATTACACACAGGGAAAGTATAACAATTTTCAAACTTTCAATATAATTTCTCTCTATTCTTCTTGAATAGAAGCTTCCCAAACCTGAGAAAAATAAAAAAGAAAAGATAATAATAGAAGTAGAATAACTGGGATTAACCAGATAGAGGATAAATTTTTGGATAAAAGAGATTTCTAAAAGCATATACCCTAACCCTAAAGAGGCAAAATAAAGCAAAAAAGGAATTTTTACCTTTCTTTTTGTTACAGGGAATCTCTTTAAAATTAAAGGTAAAAATATGAAAATGATACTAAATATTATTCCCTGAATAAAAGTGGCAAATATAATTAAATTCCCCCATTCTATCAAGGGCTGCCAATTAGCTGTATTTTTGATTATTTTGGGGATATTTTGCCATTTTAGAGTGTAGAAAAAATAAGGTTGATTATCGGTGACTGCCGAAACATTAAAGAAATAACTATCATAAAAATCCTTTAACTCATCCTCCTCAAAACTATTTATCAATTGGTCTATCTCCTGATAATAATAACTCTGTTCCAGAACATGATTTATATTAGCATCTTCTTCCTTAATCCCCGGAAAATAGACCGCATCAAAATTTCTTTTATCACAAAAATCTTTAATTATACTTATTTCTTCCTCTCCTATTTCTTTTTTACTTAAGATAAGAGTAGAAGTGCCCCAACTGCGGATTATGGCCAAATGATTTTCCGGTTTTTCTATCCCCATTCGACTGAGAGCCTCTAAACTGATGCTGCAAAGACGCACAATCTCCCGAGGAGGAAACTTTAACCAACGAGTAATGTTTAAACTTCCTCCATCAGAAAGATGCTGCCAAAAATCTATAAATCCTTCAACCGTATAAAGATAATTTTCAGAAATGCTGTGGAATCCTCCGGAAGCAGTATTAGATGAGCCTATCAAAGAAATTTGAATTAAATCAAATTTTTGTTCCAATCCTTTTAATACACTCCTTCCCTCGCCAGTTAAAATTTTAATTCCTTCACAGTTATAAATATTTCCCGAATAATCAGCATAATTATTTTGCATTAAGATTTTAACATTAGGATTCATTTCAATCCCTCGGATCTCTTTTTTTCCATTGTAAATTCCTCCCAGGATATCTAATCCCCCTCCTGGTCCAATTATTAATATCTTTTCTCGATTATCTGTTTTTTTTACAAGATGGAATCCTAAGGCAGAAGAAATGTAATCTGAAAACTCTATTTTTTTCAATCCTTCTAAATCATTCTCTCCCTCCAATCTGGTAATCGCACTCAATCCGTCACCATCAGTTACTATTCCTAACTGTTCAGGGATTACTCCCGAAAAGTTCAGACTTAACCCGGGAGCATATTTTACCCCATCACTTTCCACTACCTCCAATCTGGCGAAACTATTCTCCTGCTTATCAATTATTCGGGAATTAGGATAGCGCAATAATGTAAATAAACTTTTATAAGGATTTATCGGGAAAGAATAAAAACTCTCTGCTCCGCTAAATAAAATAATAAAAATAAATATCCCCACAATATAAATGATTGATTTTTTATCTTTCAGTTTTAGAGAAAATAAAAAGGAAGCCAGAAAAGAGAGCAGGGGAGGGATGATTAGTAAATGGCTCAAACTTATATAATTAGCCAGAACTAAAAAGGAGATACAGCCTATAGATGCACCTCCCAAATCACAGAAATATATTTTATTTACTTTTCCGGGTAATTTAGAAATAGCTAAAGAAATGCAGATACCGGCAAAGAAAAAGGGTATAGCAATTGCCAAATAATAAATCACCAAGTACAGCAATTGATACCTATCCGTTATTACTCGATAAAGGTCAAAAGGGACTTTGGAGATGGCAAATATAGAGAGTAAAGAACCCAAAGAGAAAAGCAGGGAAAAAAAGAGGAGATATTTATATAAATTTTTGCCTTCAGCCCTTTTCAGAATCGAAGAAAAAACCGATAAAAAAGTTCCACTCGCTCCATATCCTAAAAAGGCGATACTAATAATCATAAAAGCCAGATAATTCCACTGCAGGATAGAAAATACTCGCATAAGAGAGAGTTCAAAGAGCAAGACTGAACCAGAAAAGAAGAATATTCCTATATATAAAGGAAAATCATTATCTTTTTTAGCTGTTACCATAATATCCATTTTTTCTTTAGTTTTTCTTTAATTACTTTTTTAATCTCAGGTATATTAATCAGGCCAGCCATAATCCCACCTTTAATGAGCATTTCTGCCTCATCAAAATCAAAAAGATCTATTTCTTTCATTCCAAAGGGGACGATGATCACATCTGCCCCTTCCAGACTTTGGTCGGTAATCTTTGCTCCCATAATATCGGTGGATTGGTTGATTATTTCAATGAGATTAGGACCTTCGAATTTTGATTTAACTTGCTCTATTGTTTGTTTCAAAAACCCTTTCTCTTCATCAACTAAAGGAGTAATTTCTTCCGTGTCCTTTGTATCCTTAAACTTTGGGTTTTCCCCTATATTTATTCTTAAATCCTCTAAATTTTCTACCTCTTTTAAGAGCCCAGTCTCTTTATCAACCATCAAGACAGCATTGTAAGGGCTTATTTTAGCGAGATTGACGGCAATAATAATATCAGCTCCCATCATCTTGACTACATCCACCGGGACCGGGTCAACCACTCCTCCATCCACCAGATAATAATCCTGGTACTTTACCGGCGTAAATATGCCGGGAATGGAAATGCTTGCCCTGACCGCATCAATGACTTTCCCTTGATTCAAGATCACCTCTGCCCCGCTTTCTACATCTGTAGCTACAGCTGCGAAGGGAATCTTGAGGTCATCAAAGGTTTTATCTTTTATGCCAAATTGATTGAGCATTTTTTCTATACGGTCACCACTGATTAACCCGGAGTGGGGGAAGACAGGGTCTATCAGAAAAAGGGTCTTGCTCTTTTTAATGGATAGTGCCACTTCTTCCAGTTGTCTAACAGTTGCTCCGCTGGCATAGAGGCTTCCAATGACCGAACCGATACTGCTGCCGGTGATTATATCAATAGGAATATTATAGGCTTCAAGTGCCATAATAACACCCACATGGGCTAGCCCTCGTGCCGACCCACTCCCTAAAGCCAAGCCAATTTTCAATCCCCTTTTTTTATATTCAGTTAACAAATCTTCTAATTCCAAATCCTTTTCTACAATAACTTTAAATTCATTATCTTTAGTGATAAATACATTATCTGCAAATTGAGCTTCCATATCAGTATAAGTGAGATCAATAGCAGCATTTTTATCCGCAGAGACAAAGAAGGTAGAATCTGACAGGCAGCATAATAAGATAGAAATAAATATAATTTTTAAAATATTTTTAGACATTTTTTCTCCTCCAACTTTTTTTAAATTCACTAAAAACAAAAGGGGACTTTTTTAAATTTTTATATTTAACACCAAATAAATAGAAAAGTGTGTCCCTCCTCCTTATTTAAACCCAATATTACCCCTATAATTATAATTCGCCATTTAATTTAAAAAACCCTTTTTACTATCTTTACTATTTATTATTTCCTGTAATTTTGTTTTGATCGCCGCCTTAATCTCAGGTATTTTAGTTAGTGTAGCAGTAATCCCTCCTCTAATCAGCTCTTCTGCTTTATCAAAATCAAAGTCATGGATACCTTTAAGGCCAAAAGGAACAATGACGATATCAGCTCCTTCCAGTGATCTTTCTATAATTTTTGATTCCATAATATCAATCGTTTGGGTAATGATATAAAAGATATTAGGAGCTTTGAAGGATGATTTTGCCTCTGCAATTTTCTGCTGTATGATTGATTTTAATTCTTCTTTCGGATCTTTCGATTTAATTTTTACCTCTTTTATATTGTCTGTAGCGTTATTCATGTCCAGGGTAATGGTTCGGGATTTTATTTTTGCTAAGCTGACTGCAATAATGATATCTGCACCCATGTTCTTTGTCACATCCACCGGAACCGGGTTCACCAATCCTCCGTCTACCAGGTAATAATCCTGATACTTTACCGGTGTAAATATACCGGGAATGGAAATACTTGCCCTGACAGCGTCGATTACTTTTCCCCGGTTAATGATTACTTCCGTTCCGTTTTCAATAATCGTAGCTACTGCAGCAAACGGTATATTAAGGTCATCAAATGTCTTATCTTTTAAAGCAATAGTTTTTAAAATTTCTTCTGCGCGATGACCTTTAATGAAACCTGAATGCGGTAGAGCAGGGTCCAGCAAAGACAAGGTTTTGCTTATTCTCATCGACAAAGCTGCTTCTTCCAATTGTTCTATTGAAGCACCGGAAGCATATAAAGAACCAATGACCGAACCGATGCTGGTACCCGCAATCATATCAATTGGAATACCGTATGCTTCTAAAACCTGAATGACTCCCACGTGTGCCAGGCCGCGGGCAGAACCGCTACCCAAAGCCAATCCGAACTTTAACCCTTTTTTCTTACACTTGGCTAATAAATTTTCTAATTCCGGGTCTTTTTCTATTTTAAAATTTATCATTTCTCCTCCTCTCTCAACCGTCATTCCTACTGAAGTAGATATAAATCATAGTCTTATCTTATATATTAATAATTCGCCATTTAAATAAAAAACCCTTTTTATTGTAAACATTTTAATACAAATTTTTCCCTTCCCTCTGTCATTCCCGTACCTCCCCTCTGTCATTCCCATGAAAATGGGAATCCATTAATTGTCATTGCGAGAACGTTATTCAATGAATATTGAATATCATCCGTGGCAATCCATCCTTTTCTTCTCTTTCTTTATTTCGTATTTATGTTTTTATTCTTAATACCAATGACTAAATTATCCCGTAACTCGTATTTTTAATCGGTCAATCGGTCAATTGGTAGAATTGGTCAATTGTAAATAACTTTTTCTTCAAAAAAGAAGGATTTTCTAAAACTTATGTCGAATTAATTATATTAGAAATCTAAATATAAAAAGGAAAGATAAAATGATAGTTTTCATTAGTGATTTACACTTTGTAGATGAAACTGCTGGAAAACAAAACGTTCCTACCTCTGCTTTTGAATTATTTTTATCAAATCTTAAAACCCATTCAGAAAAAACCAAGAATAAAGAAAAAGAAATAAAGATAGTATTTTTAGGTGACATATTCGACTTTCTCAGAACTGAAGAATGGTTTCAGGAAAAAGAAGAAGATAGGCCCTGGGGAAATAATACTGAAAAGATGAAAAAAAGAGCAAAAATCATATTAGATAAAATTGCTATAAAAAACAAAGATACCTTTAATTTATTCTCCAAAAAAAATCTGGAAAATAGATTTAAAAACACCCATGTTGAAACGATTTATATTCCCGGAAACCACGATAGGCTTTGCTGGATGATCGGTGAATTGAAAGAAAAAGTAATAGAACTTTTAAATTTAAATGCTAATAATGCTGAAAAATTTAAGCATTCTTTTTTTAGTATTGAACATGGAGTATATGCCACACATGGACATATATTTGACAAATTCAATTATGAGGGAGGGCCTTTATATACCGATTTAGATTTTGGATTAGTCCCCATTGGTGACCCTATCACCACAGAAATATTAGCCAAGATTCCTTGTAAATTAATAAAAAATATAAAGTTAAAAAATGTACTGAGCAGTGAAGATATCATTCAATTAAAATATAATTTTCAAGAAATAGGAAATATTCGACCTTTTTGGGCAACTTTAAAATGGCTTCTTTTTCAAATAAATGAAAATATAGCATTAAAAGATATCATTGAAGATACCATAGATGAAGTAATGGTTGAATTTAATGATTTGCAATTTGTAAAAAATTGGTACAAACATCATGACAAATGGTACAACCCTTTTGATAGAGCAGATATGATACAAGCTTCTATTTTTTTTCTAGAGAAATTTAAAATATTATCCTTTGAAAAACTATCGGGGATTATAGAATATATGATGAGTAAGCTAAGCGGAAATAATGATAGTGATGGGGCGGTTAAACTTTTCAATACTGTGAGCCAGAAGATCCAATATGTAGTCATGGGACATACCCATTTTCCTTTACAACAGCCACTTTTTTTCGACCAGCAGGATAATGGAAAAATACGTGAATGCCTTTATCTAAATACCGGAACCTGGATAAAAAATTATTATGAATGCAGGGAAGGTAATGGTTTTATTGGGTGGAAAAATATAAATTATGTGATGGTTTACACACCGGAAGAAAAACCTAATAAATATAATTTACCGGTATTCGAAACCTGGCGGGGGGTTGAAAAGAGAGAAGAGTAATTATTGTGCCAGATTTATTAAAAATGTTTATCTTTTTTGATGGAATTTATCAATGGCTTTATCAGGAAGAGGAGAACTACGGTCCGATTTCACAAATTTACAATAAATGGAAAATGTGAAGTTGTGAAGTCTGACCCCGAATCTTCCTTAGTAGAAAAGTTTTAATTTGGAGGTTTTATATGATAGAAGCAATTAGAAATATAGGAGAATATGCACTTGAAAAAGAAGGGAAAAGCATTGATAATCCTTTAGAAATTTTAATAGATAATCCTGCAAATAGAGATACTAAAAATGTTTTATTTATTCTTTTAAATGAAGAAAATGGAGAATTTGAATACCGTGGTATAGAGACCGAAGAATATTCAAAAGAAAAATTAAAAGAATATTTGTATAAAAAAGGTTCTCCCAAGGGTACAGATATTACACCAACTTCTATGGTAACTGAAAGAGAAAAGACTTTCAATATTAAAATATTAAATTGGTTTAAAAACTATAATTCTGATAAGAATAATAGAAATGAGATGTTACGAAATATCTACCCTTGTATTGAAGAGAGTAAAGAAAAAATTTTGCAGGATTTAAAAGAAAAAACAGCTATAGAAAACAATATTATAAGTTTTAAAATTAATGGGAAATACTTAGGAGAATTAGAAATATTTAGAAATATTTTGGTTGATAAAGCTTCGGAAAATTTCTATAAAAAATTTGGGAAAATATCGAAATCAGAAAATAAATTATGTTCGATTTGTAAGAAAAAGAGTGATGAAGTTTATGGTTTTGTAAGTACTTTTAATTTTTATACTGTGGATAAACCCGGTTTTATTAGTGGAGGTTTTAGACAGAAAGATGCCTGGAAAAATTATCCGGTTTGTCTTAATTGTGCTTTAACCTTAGAGGATGGTAAAAAATATTTAGAAGATAATCTTAGTTTTAATTTTTATGGATTTAGGTATTTATTAATTCCGAAATTTATGAAAGGAGTAAAGAAAGATATTCAAAAAGACATTTTTAAGAAAATAGAAATTCAAAAAGATCCACAATTTGGAAAAAAAGCAATAAAACATTTAACTAATGATGAAAATGAAGTATTAAAAACAATGAGTGAACAAAGAAATTACCTAAATAATAATTTTTTATTCTATAGTGCTCCTAAGGGTTTTAATGGAGCAGTCTTTAATATATTGTTGTACATTGAAGATATTCTTCCTTCTCGCTTAAAAGAATTATTTAAAATTAAAGAGGTGGTTGATCAAGAAGAAATTTTTCAAAATTGCGAGATAGATATTTATCAGGATAGAAAAAAAATTGGCAAAGACCCATTAGAGTTTAATTTTGGAATATTGCGAACTTTTTTCCCGAGAATAACTAATAATAGAACATTTAATAAATATTTCCTGGATATTATCAATAAAATATTTACCAAAAAACCAGTAGAATACGATTTCTTGCTTAATTTTATAGTAAAAAAAATAAGAGATGATTTTATGCAGAATTATCCTACTAAAATTGATACCCTGAAAGCTTTTATGTTGTTAAATTATTTGAATAAATTAAATATATTAAAATTAAAAGAGGAGGTAAAAATGGAAACAAAAAATTTATTTATGATGGAAAGAGAAGAAAAAGAAATGGAAGAAAAGGTCGAATTGTTTTTCAATAAATTTTCTGATTTTTTTGGTAGCGATATCAAGAAAGCAATTTTTTTAGAAGGGGTACTGACTCAATATTTACTCAACATTCAATACCAGGAAAGAAAAGCTACTCCTTTTAGAATAAAATTAAAAAGCTTAAAATTGGATGAAAAACAAATTAGGAAACTTTTACCGGAAATACAAAATAAATTAGAGGAATATGGAAAAAATTATTATCGTGATTTAGAATCAATTATTTCTAATTATTTTATTTCATTGGGAAATGATTGGAATATAACTAATGACGAGATTAGTTTTTGTTTTGTATTGGGAATGAATCTATCCTATCTATTTAAAAAAGAAAAAAACAATGGAGGTAAAGAAGATGAGTGAAGTAATAAAAAACAGATCAGAAATTGTATTTCTCTATGATATTAAAGATGCTAATCCTAACGGAGATCCGTTGGATGAAAACAAGCCACGAATTGATGAAGAAACTGGAATAAACATAGTAACTGACGTTCGTTTAAAAAGAACTATCCGGGACTACCTAATGAATTTCAAAAAGGAAGAAATATTTGTTAGAGAAATAACTAATGAAGATGGCACAATTCAAGATGCAAAAGCCAGAGCAAATAGTTTTTTAGAAAAAACTGATATAAAAGATAAAGATTTTAATAAACAAAAAGATGAAATTAAAAAAGCAATACTCGAAAAGTGTATCGATGTCCGCTTATTTGGAGCTACTATTCCTCTTGATATATCGGTAAAAGAAGGTAATAAAGCGAAAAATGTTACCGGTTCTATTACATTAACCGGACCAGTACAATTTAGAATGGGTCGTTCTCTTCACAAAGTAGAATTAAAACATATTAAAGGAACCGGAGCTTTTGCTGCTAGTAAGGATAAAAGGCAAAAGACTTTCAGAGAAGAAGATATCCTTCCTTATTCCTTAATTTCATTTTACGGAATAGTTAATGAAAATGCCGCCCAACATACTCAGCTTACCGAAGATGATATCTCGCTTTTATTAGAAGGTATGTGGAATGGAACTAAAAATTTAATTTCCCGAAGCAAAATCGGACAGATGCCTCGTTTGCTTTTAAAAGTAAATTATAAAGAAGAGAATTATCATCTTGGAGATTTGGATAAATTGATTAAAATAAAAGATATTGAAAATATACAAGAGGAAAAGATACGTGATATTGGCGAGATAGAATTAGATGTCAGCAAATTAGTAGAAATATTAAATAGCAATAAAGAAAAAATTGAAAGTATTAATTTAAAAATCAATGATAGAGTGAAAATCAATTTAGAGGGACTGGATACAACGATAAAAATAAACAAAATTGTTTTTTAAGTATAAAAAGGGGATTTATAAAATGGATAAAATGTTAGTTTTTGATGTATGGGGAGATTATGCCCATTTTAGAAGATTTTATACTACTACCTCTCCCCTTTCTTTTCCCATTCCTCCCCGGACCGCTCTGTGTGGATTAATAGGGGCAATAATTGGTTTGGAAAAAGAAGGAAATGATTATTTAAAATATTTTCCTACCGAATCCGCTCATATTGCCTTAAAAATATTAAATCCTATCAAAAAAACTGTAATTGCCGAGAATTTAATAAATACTAAAAATGCTCGTGGTCCAGGAATGAATTTAATAAAACATGTGGGAGGTAGAACTCCAATAAGGTTTGAATTTTTAAAAAATCAAAAATATAGAATATATTTTTACTATACTGACGAGGAGGATGGTCTATACCAAAAATTAAAATATAATTTAACCAATCATAAAACGAAATATACTCCTTGTTTAGGATTAAGTGAAAATATTGCAAATTTTAAATTTGTAGGAGAATTTGAAATTAATATTCTTGCTTACAAAAATGATTATGTTTCTATTGATACAGTGTTACCTTTACAGAAAACTTTAGAAAAAGAAGGCATAATGTTTGAGCGGGAAGGAGAGTATTTTTCAATAAGAATGCCCATAGAATTAAATACTGAAAGGGTTGTTATAAAATACGGAGATATCATTTTTGACCGCAATGGTAGACCTATAAAAGCAAAATTAATTGAACCTATTAATATTATTAAATATGCAGACGGAAGGAGCGAAAATATTGTCTTTATTGAATAACCTATATTCTCATCCGGATAAATTATTAGTAGATCATTTACAGAAAGTAGGAGATTTATGTAGACAAAATTTATTTCTTAAAAAATTAAATTTAGATGGTTATATTGATTTTAATATTCTTAAGGATATTTCCTATTTAATTGGAGTGTCTCATGATTTTGGAAAAGCTACGACTTATTTTCAAGAATATTTAAAAGAAAAAGATGAATTTAAAAAAATAAAGATGAAAAATAAGGCAGAGGTTTATCACTCCTTTATCTCTGCTTTATTTACTTACTATGTGGTAAAGAAATATTTATTAACCAAAAACTTATTAACTGAAAAATATTATCAGTATCTTCCGGTAATTAGTTTTTTAGTAGTCAAAAGGCATCATGGTAATTTAGATGATGCCTTAGACGAAGTTATCCTTGATTCTAAAGATGATAAAGTTTTAGAAAAACAGGTTAATGCTATTGATTTTAAAATAATCAATAATATTTATAATCAACTTTTTTCTAAAATAAATTTTAAATTTGATTATAATTTTTTTCGAGACAATATTTTAAATGCTATGCCTATTTATATTTATAACGAAATTGATAGATATGAAAAAAATTACATAAGAGATTTAAGCCATCAAGAAAAAAAATTAATTAATAATCTTGATGAAGAAAATACGCTTTTTTATTATTTTACAACCCTGCTTTTATATTCATTGCTTTTAGATGCGGATAAAACCGACGCAGCTAACTTGCAAAAAGTAAACAGAATTAAAATATATAAAAATATTGTTGATGATTATAAATTACATTCATTTAAAGATAGTGATAAAAAGAAAAAAGAGATAAATAAAATTAGAAACGAGATCTATGATGAAACTATAAACAGTCTCGATAGCTTAAATTTGGAAAAAGATAAAATATTATCTCTAAACGTTCCTACTGGCACAGGCAAAACTCTGACTTCCCTATCTTTTGCTTTAAAATTAAAGGCAAAAATAGAGCAAGAGAAAAAATATAAACCAAGAATCATTTATTCTTTACCCTATTTAAGTATTATTGACCAGAATTTTGCGATACTTGAGGATGTCTTTAAATTTCCTTTAAAGGGAAAAACACCCAATTCAAATTTATTATTAAAACATCATCATCTTTCAGATATAAATTATACAACATCTAATACAGGGAAAGAAGAATTTGAAAATTTATCTCCAAAGGACATAGGTAAAGATTTATTATTAATTGAGGGTTGGAACTCAGAAGTTATTGTTACCACCTTTTTTCAATTTTTTTATAGCTTGATTTCTAATCGAAATAAATCTATTCGAAAATTTCATAATATAGTAAATAGCATTGTTATTTTAGATGAAATTCAAGCAATTCCTCATCACTACTGGTTTTTGCTAAATAAAATAGTAAATTTCTTAGCCGAAGGATTTAATATATATTTTATTTTAGTTACTGCAACCCAACCTTTACTTTTTAACGAGAAAAATAAAGAAATAAAACCCCTAATAAAGAATAAGGAAAAATATTTTAAAGCTTTAAATAGGGTTGATCTGAAATATAATTCAAAACCACTTTGTTTAAATGATTTTCAAGAAATATTAGAAGAAGACCTGTATCATAATCTAAATAAAGATTTTTTAATTGTATTAAATACTATAAATTCTTCCCTCGAAATATATAACTTTGTTTGCCAATTAGAATTAGAAGATACTGAAATATATTACCTTTCCACCAATATAATTCCCCAAGAAAGATTAAGAAGAATTAAGAAAAGCAGAGAGAAAAGCAAAAAGCGAAAAATTATAATTAGCACTCAACTAATTGAAGCTGGGGTGGATTTGGATGTAGATATTGTCTATCGTGATTTTGCTCCCCTTGATTCAATTAATCAGGTGGCAGGAAGGTGTAACCGAAATTTTAGTCAAAGTAAAGGATTGATAAAATTATTTATTTTAAAAGCAGAAGAAGAGAAAAAAGAATATTATCGTTATATCTACGATAATTTTATTATTTCAAAAACTAAAGATGTTTTAGATAAATTAAGAAAAAAACAAATAGAAGAAAAAGATTTTTTATCTTTAAATAATTTATATTTTGATAAAGTTAATCAAGGTAAAGCAGATGACGAAGCTAAAAAAATATTAGAAGAAGTTAAAAAATTAAACTTTGGAGAGCTAAGTAAATTTAAACTTATTAAAGATAATTATAAAAAGATAGATATTTTCGTAGAAACAGATGCGAAGGGGAAGGAAATATATAAAAAATACAAAGAACTTTCTTTAATAAAAGATTTATTTGAACGTAAAAATGAATTCTTAAAAATTAAGAAAAGTTTTTATGATTACGTGATCTCTGTTCCTTATAATTATGCTACTGATTTTGTTACCGAGAATAAAGCTATTGGACATATTTCTCTGGAAGAGATAAAACAAAATAATTATTATGACCAGGAAACAGGTTTTAAAAGGAAAGCTGAATCAGGAGGAGGGACATTAATCTATTAAATAGGAGTGAAGATGAAAGTAAAAACAATGTTGTTAAAAATGGAGTCTGATCAGCCAATAAAAGAAGATGCATCCAAATTGAGAGGATTTTTTGCCCGTAAATTTGACAGCTATCTATTATTACATAATCATTTAGGCAATAATAAATTTCTTTATCAGTATCCCCGAATACAATACAAAACCATTGATCAGGTAAAAGTTATTTTGGGATTAGCTGAGGGAGTAGATGTTTTGCAAAGCATTTATAATCAATATGACAAAATAACCCTGGATGGTAATTCTTATCAGATATTCACTAAAGAAATAATTTTAAAGGAAGAAGATTTTGGAATTTCTACTAATAATTTAAAATATAAATTTCTTACACCCTGGTTTGCTTTAAACGAAGAAAATTACCAGAGATATAAAAATTATAATTATTCAGAACGGGCTGACCAATTAAAAAGTATCTTAATTCGTAATATTATGGCTATAGCTAAAACTTTTCAATATTTTGTTGAATCTAAAATAATGGTAAATACCAACTTAAAAGAAACCTCAATTAAATTTAAAGGGAAAGATGTTATAGGTTTTTTGGGCACCTTTCAGGTAAATTTTAATCTTCCTGATTATATTGGCCTGGGCAAATCGGTCTCACGCGGATTTGGAACAATTAAAAAAATAAATAATTAAAAGAAGAAACCAATTTATGCAATTAGTTGTAAATTCCAGAGGTTCGTATTTACGAAAAAAGAATAATTGTTTTTTAATTAAAAATGACGATAAAGTTTTAGAAGTTTCCGCCAAGAAAATTGAAAGCATTTTAATTACTACTAGTGCTTATATTTCTACCGATGCGATTAAATTTGCTATGGATAATAATATAGATATTATTTTTTTAGATTATTTTGGTAATCCTTATGGACGAGTCTGGCATTCTAAATTAGGAAGCACAACTCTAATAAGGAGAAAACAGTTAGAATCTTCTACCGGAGACAGAGGTTTAAATTTAGCTAAAGAATGGATAATTTGTAAAATTGACAATCAAATTGAATTATTAAAAAATTTAAAAAATTCTCGATCTCACAAGGAAAATGATCTTAAGGCATACATAGATTCTATAGAAGATAAAAAAATTGCCTTATTAAAAATAAAAGGAGTCTTAGAAGAAAAAAGAAATAGTATTATGGCTGTAGAAGGGATGGCGGCAAAAGAATATTTTGAAGCATTGAGCTATATTATGCCAGAAAGGTTTAAATTTAAGGGAAGAAGTAGAAATCCAGCCAAAGATGAATTTAACTGTTTACTTAATTATGGATACGGAGTGCTTTATTCTATGGTAGAAAAAGGCTGTATTCTTGCCGGCCTTGATCCTTATTTAGGGTTTATTCATGCTGATAATTACAATAAGAAATCTTTAGTCTTTGATCTTATTGAAATGTTTAGATTTTTAGTCGATAAAACTGTAATTTATTTATTTAGCAAAAGAAAAGTTAAAAAAGAATATTTTGATCAAATGAAAAATGGGCTTTCTCTAAATCAAGAAGGAAAGGTAATTCTAATAAGTGCATTAAATGAAACTTTAGATAAGAAGGTTAGATACCGAGGAAGGAATATTAGAAATAGAAATATAATTCAATTTGAATGTCATCGAATAGCAAATAATTTATTAAAACAGAAATGAGATAATATTTTTATGTTAGTATGGGTAATTTACGATATAACAATAAATAAAATTAGAAGTAAGGTTGCAATTTATTGTAAGGGCTACGGTTTACATCGAGTACAAAAAAGTGTCTTTTTGGGGAATTTAAATAAAAATGAAATAGATGAATTATCTTTACAATGTGATAAGATTATTAATAAGAAAGAAGATTCTGTATATATCTTTCCAATGTGTGATGAAGATTTTAAAAAAGTAAAACTTTTAGGTCAAGCCTTTGATAAAAAAATGGTAAAAGATGAAGTAATTGCTAAGTTTTTTTAGAGGTTTATATAAAATGGAAATAATCACAAAAGAAGGAACTTATATCACACCTTCGGAAGTAATAGAATATTTATATTGTCCAAGATTTATCTATTTTATGAATTGCCTTTCTATTCCTCAACACGAAGAACAAAGATACAAAGTATTAGCCGGAAGAGAAATTCATGAAAAGAAAGCTAAAATAAATAAAGATTATTTAAGAAAGAAATTGAATTGCAATAAAAGAGAAATAAATGTTTATTTAGCTTCTGATAAATATCATTTAAAAGGGGTTATTGACGAAGTTTTGTTCCTGGAAGACGGAACTGCTGCTCCCCTTGATTATAAATTTGCCGAATACAAAGAAAGGTTATTTCATACTCATAAGGTTCAATCGATTCTCTATGCTATTTTGATTAAAGAAAATTATCAAATAGAAGTGAATCGAGGCTATATCTGTTATACAAGAAGCAAAAATTTAATTAAAACAATAGATTTTAAAGAAAGGGATTTTATAAAAGCAGTAGGGGTAATCGATGAAATATTAAAGATAATTCAGACTGGTTATTATCCTAAAGGGACTAAATACCTATCTAAATGTATTGATTGTTGTTACAAAAATATTTGCGTTTAAGAAGGCAAAACAATGAAAGTCCTATGTTATAAGGGTTTGCAACTATAAAAAGTATGTAAAGAGTCTCAAAAAATAATCTATTTTAAAGAAAATATTATTAAAATATACAAATATAACTATAGTAAATATTCAGGAAGTTGTTGTATTGATTAGCTTTTAAGATATGAACTCTTGAAGAGGAACATCCATTAAAACAAGGATTGAAACGCCGAAAGTGGAGCAAACACATCCATAACGAGTATACTTGAAGAGGAACATCCATTAAAACAAGGATTGAAACAGAGTGATATGAGGAAAATAGCACAATGGCAGAATTTACTTGAAGAGGAACATCCATTAAAACAAGGATTGAAACTAATAGTGTCCAGCTACCTTTAGTTTTTTACCGACTTGAAGAGGAACATCCATTAAAACAAGGATTGAAACTCTATCATCTCCACTATAAGTTTTTCTTCTACTTCACTTGAAGAGGAACATCCATTAAAACAAGGATTGAAACACTTATTAGCTAACTCTGCCATCCTTGCCTTATTTCTTGAAGAGGAACATCCATTAAAACAAGGATTGAAACTCCCTCTATGCCTTTTAGCAATGTCCACGATAACCCTTGAAGAGGAACATCCATTAAAACAAGGATTGAAACTTCTCTCAGGCGACTTTAGGGATTGAAAGAAATAATAGCTTGAAGAGGAACATCCATTAAAACAAGGATTGAAACGCCCTTTTAAATTGCTTAACAAATTCTTCAGTTTTTCCTACTTGAAGAGGAACATCCATTAAAACAAGGATTGAAACTAATTACTTGCTTATTCTTCTCGATATTATTGGCCTTGAAGAGGAACATCCATTAAAACAAGGATTGAAACACAGATAAATCTCTTGGCAATTCTCTTATATAATCCTTGAAGAGGAACATCCATTAAAACAAGGATTGAAACCCGGCTTGGTAGATGGCACGAGGACAAGTTATGACGGCTTGAAGAGGAACATCCATTAAAACAAGGATTGAAACATTTTAGAAGCTGATTTAAACGCTGACGAAGCACCCTTGAAGAGGAACATCCATTAAAACAAGGATTGAAACATCGTTCTACGTTGTAACCTGCTACAGGTAAATCCATCTTGAAGAGGAACATCCATTAAAACAAGGATTGAAACTTGCATCAGACTGGACAACTGAAGAAAACACTTATGATCTTGAAGAGGAACATCCATTAAAACAAGGATTGAAACCATATAGTTCGTATACATGATAGGCACTTGTTGTATTCTTGAAGAGGAACATCCATTAAAACAAGGATTGAAACACCTTATTAAAAGGTTGCTTCCTTAATGGAAGCGAAAGGCTTGAAGAGGAACATCCATTAAAACAAGGATTGAAACTTACTTGCTGCGGTATTAGGAGCTAATCGAGTTAATCTTGAAGAGGAACATCCATTAAAACAAGGATTGAAACTTTCAAATTAAAGGAGATAAGAATGGATTACATTAACCACTTGAAGAGGAACATCCATTAAAACAAGGATTGAAACCGCCTTAACCTTCGGTTATATTTCTTTCCTCAGGGATCTTGAAGAGGAACATCCATTAAAACAAGGATTGAAACATGGTGTTTTCACTCTTATTTATGAGTGTAGGCACCTTGAAGAGGAACATCCATTAAAACAAGGATTGAAACGTCACTAATATGCCATTATCGCCTACACCAGTAGACTTGAAGAGGAACATCCATTAAAACAAGGATTGAAACCCTATAATAAAAGTATGAAGAAGATCACCCCGGAAGCTTGAAGAGGAACATCCATTAAAACAAGGATTGAAACAAAATTGGGGTACAGCAGATACTTACGATATGGGGGCTTGAAGAGGAACATCCATTAAAACAAGGATTGAAACTCAATATAAGTAATATTTCCACCAATGACGTTTGCACTTGAAGAGGAACATCCATTAAAACAAGGATTGAAACATTAAAGGTGAGGTGATTATATGGCAGATCCAAATCCCTTGAAGAGGAACATCCATTAAAACAAGGATTGAAACTTACTATTAGCTTGGTTCATATCTTTTAATGCTTTTCTTGAAGAGGAACATCCATTAAAACAAGGATTGAAACTTAATGCCCAGTTGGTATAAATAGCATTTTCCAGCTTGAAGAGGAACATCCATTAAAACAAGGATTGAAACTTTCAAATTAAAGGAGATAAGAATGGATTACATTAACCACTTGAAGAGGAACATCCATTAAAACAAGGATTGAAACTGTGCTATGAAATGTTCGTTATATGTCCTAAATGTGCTTGAAGAGGAACATCCATTAAAACAAGGATTGAAACTTTCCTTATCGGAGTATTACATTCTGTAGTAGATACTTGAAGAGGAACATCCATTAAAACAAGGATTGAAACTTTTTTATCTATCCTTGAAATACAAAAGCACTTCTACTCTTGAAGAGGAACATCCATTAAAACAAGGATTGAAACCTTTTTGGGGTTCAAACACAGGAGCAGGAACGTTTGACTTGAAGAGGAACATCCATTAAAACAAGGATTGAAACATATTTAGTGCCTCAAAGCTATAATAAATTCCATAGGTAACGCCAGAGAAAATTCCATAGTTATATCTATAAAATAATACCTCTCTTAAGTTATAATTTTAACTTAAAGGGAGGTAGAAAAAATGATAGGAGTAGCGATGTATATAACTATTAAATCACTTTGGGAAAGGCATAAGAATAAATCGATGATTGCAAGGTTAACCGGTCATGATTGGAAGACAGTAGCTAAAAGAATAAAAGAAATAGAAGAAGGAAAAGAATATATTGCCCAGAAGCCCCATCCCCGAATATTGGATTACCATAAGGAACAGATTATAAAATGGTTAGAAGACAATCTCTCGGGGGTAAGGATACATGAAAAGATGCAAGAAGAAGGAGTAAAGGTGGGATATTCTACGGTAAAGGATTATATTTGTAAAATTAAAAAAAGAGATCATATCTTTATCCGTATGCATACTCTCCCGGGAGAGGAAGCCCAGGTTGATTTCGGCTATCTCGGCTATACCCTCTACCAGGGCAAAAAGAGAAAGACCTGGGTCTTTAATATGCGGCTGTCTTACTCTCGCTTAGATTATTATGAGATAGTCTATGACCAGAGGGTAGAGACCTTTATCCAATGTCATATCAATGCCTTTAATTACTTTGGCGGCATACCCCAGTATGTAAAAATCGATAACCTAAAAGCTGCTATCCTAAAGGCCAACTTTTATGAACCCATCTATCAGGAACTGTATAAAAACTTTGCTTACCACTACGGCTTTCATCCTCTACCCTGCCGGGTAAGAAGACCTAATGATAAAGGTAAGGTAGAATCAGGGATAAAATACGTGAAGAATAATTTCTTTTTGGGCCGTAAATTTAACGGTGAAAAAGATCTGAAAGAAAGATTATTTAAATGGTATACCAGGGCTAATCTTAGGATACACGGTACCACCAGAAAGGTCCCGAGAGAAGTATTTGAAAAAGAAGAGAAGGCAAAACTTATTCCCCTCCCTCAAGAAGAATTTAAACTCGCTAGCGTAGGTATCCGTAAAGTCTATCATGATTGTCACATCTATGTAGACTATAATTATTATTCGGTCCCTTTCGAATACGTAGGTAAGGAGGTAGAGATAGAACTGACCAGGAATTTATTAAAAGTTTATCATCAGGGAAAGGAGATTGCCCTTCATTCCCGTCTTTCTGGTAGAGGTAGGTTTGCTACCAATAACAGTCATTATCCTACCTACAAGAGATATTCTGATACCGAATATCAGGAAAAATACCAGGCCAAGATGGCGCATCTCGGAACCTACACCGAGCAGCTATTCTTCCTGGTCATAAAAGAACATCCCCGGGATTGGAATAGAACCGTACAGGGGATTCTTTCTTTAGGAAAGACTTATCCGGATGAAGTGATTGAAGCAGCCTGCAAGCGAGCACTCTCTTTTGGAGTAACCAGATATTCGGTGATCAGAAATATCTGTCATAATGGCAGTTACCTTATGCCGGTAGAATTCGAAAAGGAGGCCGTTTATGCAATTGGTTAAGACAAGATTAAGAAATTTCAAGCTCTCCGGAATCTACCATAACCTGGAGGAAAGAGTTAACTTTGCCCAGGAAAAGTCATTATCTTACGGAGAATTTCTGGGACTCCTCCTGGAAGATGAAGAGAACAACCGGAGGACCAATAGCTACAAAAAGAGGTATTCTAGAGCCAAATTGCCGGCCCATAAAAACATCGAGGACTTTGATTTTTCTTTTCAACCTTCTATCGATAAACGCATTATTAATGATTGCCTTACCTGTAATTTTATTAATGAGAAGAGAAACATCGTCTTTATCGGTAATCCTGGTACCGGAAAGTCTCACCTTTCCATCTCTATTGCCATTAAGGCTCTAATGAAAGGATACAAGGTATTGTTTACCCCGGTATCAGGAATGTTACATAATCTAAATGCTGCCAAAGCAGATAATACCTATTATCAAAAGGTAGACTATTACTTAAAACCTGATCTTTTGATCCTGGATGAATTGGGGTTTAAAAGGCTGCCCGGATACAGTGCCGATGACTTCTTTGAAATCATCTCTAAAAGGTACGAAAAAGGATCGGTTATTATTACTACCAATAAAACTTTTGAACAATGGGGAGATATCTTTACCGATAATATCTTAGCTTCAGCCATACTGGATCGCGTGGTGCATTATTCCACGATCATCAAGATCAATGGACCCAGTTTCCGGGCAAAAAATCTAAAAGAAAGGAGGAAATAGAGTTTAATTTTTTTGTTTTTCAACTATGGAAAAAAGTCCGGCTTTTACTCTGGGATTTTACTTGACTTTGAGGAGTGTGTGCGGTTATGCCACTGACTATACCCTTGAAGAGGAACATCCATTAAAACAAGGATTGAAACCCAAAATATCCAGACAAGCCTACAACTTCTCCAAAGACTTGAAGAAGAACATCCATTAAAACAAGGATTGAAACCCTAAATAAGTATGATCGTCTAAAGCACCAGCAATACTTCTTGAAGAGGAACATCCATTAAAACAAGGATTGAAACAAGAGAGAGAGCCAGGGCATAACATAGCATGGGTTCTTGAAGAGGAACATCCATTAAAACAAGGATTGAAACACAAGAATCCTATCTGCCGAAGATAAAACCCCATCCTTGAAGAGGAACATCCATTAAAACAAGGATTGAAACGTATATTCTTTTCCTTTAAGTATCCGTTCTTTAATTGCTTGAAGAGGAACATCCATTAAAACAAGGATTGAAACATATACTCCTAAGTATATTAAACCTTTCTTACTGTCTTGAAGAGGAACATCCATTAAAACAAGGATTGAAACAGCGGTAAGCCATGTCCATATACTTAGCTATTACATAATCTTGAAGAGGAACATCCATTAAAACAAGGATTGAAACATCTTTAATAGGTTGTCATACCACTCCTGGCCTCTTACTTGAAGAGGAACATCCATTAAAACAAGGATTGAAACTCATCTGCCTGGTCTCTATAAACTTCAAAGGTATACGGCTTGAAGAGGAACATCCATTAAAACAAGGATTGAAACGGGTTAGTGAATCTGTATCAGGTGGCACAGGAGAAGCCTTGAAGAGGAACATCCATTAAAACAAGGATTGAAACCTTATATCTGGTGCGCTCCGTCTACGGGTCCGCTTGGCTTGAAGAGGAACATCCATTAAAACAAGGATTGAAACATTCAAATCCGCTTCAGTCATTTTCTTTTTCATTCTACTTGAAGAGGAACATCCATTAAAACAAGGATTGAAACCCTATAATCTTAATAATATGCCTTGTCTTTTCGGTCTTGAAGTGGAACTATTAGAACTATTAGAGACGGACACCTATTTATTTTATCATTATTGTTTAGTGTAACTTTAACTAAAATTTCAGTGTCTTCACACTTAACATAGAATTATACTATAAAGAGTAATAATAAAATATAGGAGTCATGGCTTGCATCAATTACAAAGAAAAATAATTTTTAAGATTGGTAAAGTATATATTTAGAAAGAAACTTTTGCTATACTTAATTGAGATGAAAAGAGGGTTAATTGCCTAAACAATTTTATAAAGGAGAAATATTACATGAATGATACGGTTATTCGAGTCATAGATTTTCGTAAGGTTTACGGTGATTTCGTTGCCGTGGATGGTATCAGTTTTGAAGTGCACCGAGGTGAAATATTTGGGGTAAGAGGGTCAGGTCGTGAAATACAACAAAAAGATATACTCAATTGAGCTCATGAACAGACATTCAACAATAGAATTCAAAAATGTTTTTTATCAGATTTCTTCCAGGGGAAATGCCAGGACGGTTATTCCTTAAAAGAGATATCGGGATATCTTGCGGAGTATTATAATACAGTGAGTAAGGGGGTTAAAAAAATAGAACGAGAAAAGAGAGGGAGAAAAGCAGACATTAAGAGAGGGTAATGAGTAAGCATTTAACGTTAATCATTTTAGAATAAGTGAAGAAAAATCTAACAGTAAATAAGCCTTTTTGCCATGGAATAGGCTTTTACTGAATAAAGAAACAGGGAGGAAAACAGGTTTTATGGAAAATATTGAAAATACAGTGAGTGAAAAGTCTCGTAATATTCTCGTTGTCTATTACTCAAGAACAGGAGTTACAAGAAAAGTAGCCGAATATATTACAAAACAGCTTGGTGCGGATATGGAAGAGATCATTGATATGAAAAAACGTTCAGGGGCAGGTGGTTTTGTTACAGGAGGCAAAGATTCGCTTATGAGGAAGGAGACTGAAATCAGTGAAATAAAAAAAGTCCCTTCTAATTATGATCTTGTGATTGTAGGAAGTCCTTTGTGGGCAGGAAATATGCCTCCGGCAATAAGAACCTATTTAAATAAATACAAGACCGATATTAAATCGATGGCCTTCTTTGCGACATCAGGCAGCTCAAACCAGGAAAAGATCTTTGAAGAGGCAAAGAACCTTCTTGACAAAGAACCTATTTCCCTCATGGGGATATGTACAAAAGAGCTAAAGGATGATTCTGTTTTTGATGCTAAACTATCTTCATTTATTGAAGGTATCACTCAAGGAAAATAGCGAAGGTAGAAATCCCAGGATAAGGCTTCATAAATTCATATTTTCATTCTATTTTAATTTTGATTTTTATGAAATTATGAGAACAGACTCCACTGCTTTCACATGAAATTAATTTAAATAATTTCTTTTATAAATGAAAAAACTTCGAAAACCCTACTTTTTAACATAAAAAAGTCATTGACTTACCCCCATCTTTCATATTATCCTATATAAATATAATCCTTAATTCAAATTAAAGACCCCTGAATTATTCTCAATAAACCCACATAAAGAAAGGTAATGCAAAAATGCGAAAGAAACCCTTTTTCTCTCATTTATTATTTCTATCTATTTTAATTTTACTTCTCTTTTCCCCGAATGTCGGAGCAGCCCAGGTAGCGGAGACGATAGCTGCACAGACACGCAATTCAAGAGCAGCGATAAAATTGGGCAATGAGGTTTTACTGGAGAGCTACTTTCACCTTATCGAGGGCAAGAAGGTGGGATTGGTCACCAATCAAACGGGCGTGGACAGTAGAGGTATTAGTTTTATAGAAATATTGGCTGCCACCGAGGGTACGAAACTGGCCGCCCTTTATGGTCCGGAGCATGGTATCGACGGAATCGATAGGGCCGGCGCGTGGGTGGTGTCCTATGTGCATCCAAAGCTTGGCATTCCTGTTTACAGTCTCTATGGCGCTACCAGGATGCCTACGCAGATGATGTTAAAGGGAATAGACGTACTCCTCTTTGATATCCAGGATATCGGTGCCCGTACTTACACTTATATGTCCACTCTGCAGTACTGCCTGGTTGCGGCGAAGAAGTACAACAAATCGCTCATCGTTCTTGACCGTCCCAATCCTCTGGGAGGGATGATTGTGGAAGGACCTGTTCTGGAAGATCCTTTTAAATCCTTTATGGGAGTAGACAACCTGCCCATGGCACACGGTATGACTGCTGGGGAACTAGCCCTTTTTTTTAACCGCCACATCTGGGCTAATCTGACCGTTGTTCCCATGGAAAATTACCATCGGGTGATGGTTTTTCTTGATACCGGCTTGCCTTTTGTGCAGACTTCTCCCAATATTCCAGACCTTAACTCCCTTTATGGCTACATGGTGACCGGGTTAGGAGGGGGCACAGGGGTATTTCAGGCGGAGAAATTCAACTGGATTGGCGGAAAAGGACTTGATGCTGCCCGCTTTGCTGAATTACTCAACGGGGCGGGATTGCCTGGAGTGCTCTTTACCCCGGAAGTACGGGGAACGGCAGGAGGTGTTCGCCTGGAAATCCGAGATCCCTACAGCTTTAATCCGGCAAAGACCGGTATTTACGCTTTGTCCTATGCCTTTATGCTGGGAGATTTTAAAGTTCCCAAGAGCACACCGGATAATGTTGTTATGTTTGACAAAGTAATGGGGACTGACAAGATTGGCCAATACCTGGAAGAAGGATTAACGCCACAGCAGATTGTTGCCAACTATACCCCCATGCTGCAGCGCTTTAAGCAGGAGCGGGAGCACTATCTTCTCCCGGAATACGACGGGCCGGTTTTACTTCACCAGGACCAAAAATAAAAAGACGTTTTGCATCTTTAAGCAAATCAATAATATGTTAAGAACTAATAGGACGGAGACTTATTTATTTTACCCTTGTTGTGTAGTGTAAACTTTATATAAATATTTTTCAGGATAGGGTGTATATTTAGAAAAAAACTTTTGCTATACTTAATTGAGATGAAAAGAGGATTAATTGCCTAAACAATTTTATAAAGGAGAAATATTACATGAATGATACGGTAATTCGAGTCATAGATTTTCGTAAGATTTACGGTGATTTCGTTGCCGTGGATGGTATCAGTTTTGAAGTGCACCGAGGTGAAATATTTGGTCTTTTGGGGCCTAATGGTGCGGGGAAAACGAGTACGCTGGAGAGTTTGGAGGGACTACGTGTTCCTGATGGCGGTTCATTGCGAATTATGGATGTTGATCCTGCTTACCAGTCGAGAAAACTGTATAACCTGATTGGTGTACAATTACAGACTTCAGGTTTGCCGGATAGTATTACTCTTGATGAAGCGATGAAGTTTTTCTGTTCTTATCATGCTGTGCTGCCACGCTATGATTTACTGGACCGTTTTGGTCTTAAGGAGAAAAGGAGAGAACAGTATTATCTGCTATCCGCCGGCCAACAGAGACGTCTGGGGCTTGCTCTGGCGGTTGCCCACAAACCTCCTGTAGTATTTTTGGATGAACCTACTGCCGGTCTTGATGTTGCCTCACGTATCGAATTACATAATCTAATGCGTGAGCTGCAATCTTCCGGAACTACGATCATCCTCGCTACGCATGATATGGCAGAAGCGAACGAAATGGCAAACCGACTGGCAATTTTACTGCGTGGTAAAATTGCGACTACCGGTACCCCGCTTGAGCTAACTGCTACCGGAGCGGGTTTTACCAAGGTCTCTGTTCGTACAAAAGGTGATAGCCTTTCTGACCCTGAACTCAAATTTCCGGCAGTAAGTAAGCGTATATCCAAAGAAGAGTATGTTATTTACTATAGCACTGATATCGGGCCTACTGTTTCAGCTATTATAACCCATATAAAAAATCGTGAAGACTTGCTGGTCGATTTGCGTGTAGAACGGCCTTCTCTGGAAGATCGCTTTTTGGAAATTACAACCACGGGAGGTATCCAATGAACGCTTTTATTAATCACTTTTTGTTCGAGTTTCGTACCGGGATTCGAAATAAGACTTTGCTGTTAATGAACTATCTTTTCCCCCTGGGCTTTTATGCAATGATGGGCTTGATCATGACTGGTATCAATCCCCTTTTTCGAGAGACAATGATCCCTGCCATGTCTATTTTTGCTGTCCTTGCTGCAACAATACTAGGATTGCCCGACCCATTAGTAACGGCCCGTGAGGCTGGTATTTTTCGAAACTATAAGATTAATGGTGTGCCGGCTTTGTCGATTCTGGTCATTCCGGCATTAACCACTATCATACATTCTTCAGTAGTGACTATGATCATTGTCACTACAGCTCCCTTGTTCTTTAATGCACCGTTGCCTGTCAATTGGCTTTATTTTATCGTGACATTCATGGTGACTGCTTGTGCCTGTGCCGGATTAAGTGTACTGATTGGAGTGATTTCCACCAGTTCGCGTATGACAGTGTTGTGGTCGCAGTTGGTTTTCATCCCTTCGATGATTTTGGGTGGAATGATGCTGCCCTTCAGCATGTTACCAGGAGCAATAAGTAAAATCGCTCTTCTCTTACCGGCTACCCATGCTATGAATGCTTTTCGAGGACTGGCTCAAAATTTGACTGCCGATTTTAATCCAATAGGGTCACTTATTATCCTGTTGGCGAGTGGCGTGTTGGCCTTTGGATTGGCAATCTATCTATTTAACTGGGACAGACGCAATGCAGCTCAGTCCGGACATCCTCTCATGGCATTATTGATTTTACTGCCGTATGTCATTGGAATATTTATCTTATCGTAACCCAAAAAAAGAAAAGGAGATAAATAATTTTATTTGCATTACCAGATCTTTTTCTTATTCTTTCTCAAAATATTTTATTACTTTTGCTACAATTTGTGGTTCAGTCAACTTATCGGTTGTCTCAATATCGGAGATCTTGTCTAAAAACACATTATTTTTTTCTATCTCTTTCTTTAACTCAATTTTTGCTTCACCCGGACCAAAAATAAAAATATGTTTTGCATCTTTAAGCAAATCAATAATATGTTGAAAATAGATGTTAAGATGTTTACTATAGCGAAAATCTCTTTTGCTTTCTGAAGTAGCACTTTGTATACCCCAGGGCGCATTGGATCGTGAGCCACCTTTTAGTCGAAATCGTCCTTCAATATCTGATTCTACATGAATAACCTGGTGGCTTCCATCTATTAAGCTGACAATAATAGCCTTTTCATGATCAACCCATAAGCCATATAACTTTTCCATTTTCATTCCTCCTAATATTATAATAAAAAAATTATTTATATTATGAACTCAGAAAATGTTTAGAAATAAAATATGACAGGGGAGGTTGTTAATACTCTACAATTGGTAACCACTTTTGTATAATTATACCACGAAAAGAGGTACTTAATTATAAAATTTTGACAACAAATGATAGTTAAAAGATGGAGGCTTACTTCGAAAGAGTCCGAAAAGATAAAAAATAAGGTTCTCCATCCATATATAAAACAGTTTTTTGGGAATGATATTCAATTTGGGTAGCTCTGAGAAAATCTTTTTCTTTAATAAGTTCAAAGATTTAAAAAGACAAAAAATATCGCTAGTATTATACAAAAAAAAGGTCGATAAATTTCTTAATTCAGTATATAATATCAACTATAAAGAAATTTAAAGTATTATACTCGAACCAGATTTCTCTATAGTAGCAATATGGAAAGATAACTGACCTGGGTTCGGGAATAAACAAGATAAGCGAAAGTTTAAAAGAGAAAGGAGATGTCTAATATGAATACCTTAGGTTGGATAATAACGGTAATTGTATGTATCTACATTGCTGTATGCTTTGGCAAGATAGCAGCCAAGTATGGCAAAAACCCGATTCTTTTTGGGATACTGTCTGTTATTTCGCCAATAAACCTGATTATTTTAGGTTACTGGGCATTCTCGGATTTTGGAAGCCAGAAAAAAGCGTGAGTGTTCGCAAGGGCGGAGAAAAGTGAAGTTTCAATATCAGTAATAGAATATTAATTTTTAAATAGAAAAGCTTGTATAAATAAAATATATACGATTAATAATAACAGGGGCATTATAATAGGAATCGAAGCCTATTTATTTTGTCCCTGTTAGTTTGTATATGCTTTAGTGGAACCGTGGTTAGGTTTCGTATGTTCACATCTTAACATTTTATCTCTTTCTAAATATGAGATACCAACATAAAAAAATCGTTGGACAGTCTTCTAAAAAGAAGTTATAATTTTAATGGAATAATATAGAATACAGATTGGCAGAAAATATGCGACAATTTTTCAAAAAAAATCTTCAATTAATTGCAGTAAGCACAGGACATTTCACAAATGATTTTTACATGAATTTACTACCACCGATTTTATTTGCTTTTAGCAGTTCATTGGGTTGGACCTTAACCCAACAATCAATGATAGCTTTTATTGTCATTACCGGTGGGAATTTATTGCAACCCGTTGTCGGATATTTGCTGGATAAAATTGGTAAGAGTGGTTATCTCATTATTAGCCTTGTCTGGATTAGCTTCATGATGAGTATTACAGGATTAATAACAAATTATTATTTATTAATAATAATAGCTGGACTGGCATCCGTTGCTTCTTCAATTTATCATCCGTTAGGCTCATCCACTGCAATAAATTTATCGAGAGGGTCAAGAGGCAAATCTCTCTCTGTATTTATGACCATCGGTGGATTTGCAGCTACCTTCACACCCATAATTACCATACCCATTGTTAGTGAATTTGGACTTAAATATCTTGCATTTCTAATGATTCCGGGTTTTTTGGTTGCATATTTCTTAAAATTTGCCAAAATTGATAAAATCAAATATCTTGTTACCAATGATAAAAAAAATGAAAAGATAAAAAAGAAAGAAATCTCAAAAAATAAAGTGAAATATCTGTCATTGCTCGTTTGCATGAGTGTAATTAAGGTAGTTTTAATAAGAATGATGATTATTTTTGGTGTGCAAATAATGGTGATGAAAGGGATAGGCATTATTCCCGCAGGTATTGTTTTATCAGTACATTTGTTTCTGGGTTCGGTGGGTACCTTATCAGGCGGCTATTTATCAGATAAATTTGGAGAAAGACGTATTATGATTATTTTCAGTATATTATTATTTGTAATCTATTCAATAACCATATTTTCCCAGGGACTATTGTTTGTTATTGGAATGATTCTCTTAGGTTATACACTACACGGACCCTCAACCGCTAATATTACAATGGCACATAATATTTTACCAGAGAATATAAATTTAGGTACGGGAATAATTATGGGTTTGTCTAGCACTATTGCAGGTGTTCTAATACTTGTTTTTGGAAAATTTTCAGACATTTATGGTTTGATGAAGATAGCACAGGTTATTACATGTCTAAGTTTAATACCTATTTTTATAAGTTTATATATATCAAAAAAATATGATCTTGCAATAGTAAAGCCGGCATTGGCTCGATAACATGCTGCTTTGACTAAATCCAGGTAAAAATAAGGAGAAAATGATGAGGATATTTTGCTTAATAGCCCTTGTAGTTGTTATCCTGGCTTTTCCAGCCACAGAGACGTGCAATGCAAGAGCGGCGATAAAATTGGGTAATGAAGTCTTATTGGAAAGCTATTTTCACCTTATCGATGGCAAGAATGTGGGATTAGTTACCAACCAAACGGGTGTGGATAGCCGGGGGATTAGTTTTATCGATATTTTAGCTGCCACCGAGGGGACGAAATAGCTTTTTTTGTGATTTAAATTAGTAATTATTATCGCTAAATGCAAGTTAAATTTTTTGCGTATTCATAGCTAATAATTTCTTTATTTTTTGGTTTTGTCCAGGCTTCTTCTTTATGGGAACATTGGGTTATTTCTTCAGAGGTAAGGTTTTTGAAAGTATTTAGTACTTTTTCCATACTATCTATTTCTTCTTTAGAAAAAATACCCATGGTCGGTTTTTCAAGAGGTTTTATAAATTCGTATTCTTCAACATTATCTTTAGAAGTTTTAACATATTCAATTTGATAGGTTATATATTTTTCAAATAATTCTCCAAGCAAGAGTTCATATTTTATAGGAGTAGGTCCGTAATAATTTTTAATGTATTTTAATCCGGTAATAGATAAAGTATTGTGACGAAAATTAGCGAAGTCTGAATAGAAAAGCAATTTCATTAATTTTGTTTTAAATAATCTTTTTATATCGACAGCAAAAAATAAAATCATATTAACAAATTTTTCGTAATTAAATTGAGAATAGCCACAATATTCGTCTAAAACTTCATTAAAATATTTTTTTGTGATATTTTCTTCTAATGTTTTATCAATATCATCTTTCATTAATTTTTGTAGATTTTCCTTTATATTTGTGTAATCTTTTCTATTTATTTTGTCTTTATTATTTTCCAATAATATTTTCATATTATCAGGATTTTCTAATAGAACTAATGCACCATTATGAGACCGGTCTTGCAAAGCTCCAGTTTCATATCTATGGATAGTTACCTCTCCCCAACCTAATATTCGAGAGAAAGCTCTTTGACTTACCCCATATTTTTCTCTTGTTTCTTTGATTCTATTGGGCGTTAATAAAGAGTGTTTATTTCTATATTGATTATAAATATTTTCTAAGTTTCTATCTTCTAATTTTTCATCAAAAATTTCTTCATTATTTTTGAGATTAATTCGGACCTCTTCTAATATTTCTATAGGTTCATTTTTTATACGATAGGTGGCTTTACGTTTTATTATTTTTGAATTGTGGGAATTATTATCGGTTACCATGATATTTACCTCCTCGCGGGTAAAGTTATTTTAAATAAAAATTTTATCTTAAAGGGAATTTCATTTGATATTCTGCAATATGAAAAGACATACAGACAGCTTCTTCATATTTATTAGTTTTTCTTATTTTTAATTTGATGTATATTAATTTGTTTTGTATATTTTTTCCAAATATCCAAAAAATTCGTCTTTATAATTAATTTGATCTTTGTCTAATAGGGGACCTTCTGAATATTCTTTTGGGGTTAGGCCTAAAATATCTTGCTTTACATGACTATATTTTAAACCTAATTCTAATAATGTTTCGAAATTTTTCTTTCGATTCCCGAGAAATATATAATTTCCTTTTGCTATTAAATTTTTTATTTTGATTAAAACATTTCTTACTATTTCTCTTTGTAGTTGGATGCTGAATCCCCCTAAATAATATTGTTATCATATGATAACAATATTATAACATAAAATTATTATTATGCAATATAAAAATAGAATTATTTACGGTAGAGAATTACATAGGGGAATGGTTATTTACTTTAAAACAGTATTTCTTATCTTTCTAATCCATTCTAATTCTTCTTCTCGGGGAAATAATAGGGACAGCCTATTTTCTACTATTCTTAAAAGGTGCATTTTAGTTTACCATTTACAATATACTTGCAATTAATGTTCACTTAGTATATAATGTTCATCAAATAGTGAACATTAATAAGTAGGTGAACATTATGCGAAAGAATTATAGAATGAAAAACATTTTTGCGGATAAGGCTTCTCTTGTGTTAAGGAGAATGCTTAAGGATCCAGAGAGACGATGGGTAGTGCGCGACTTTACTGGTCCTGGAGGAGTCAGCCTGGGTATGTCTCAAGAAGTATTAAAAGCGATGGAGAAAAAGGGGTATATCGAAAGAGTCAAGAAAGGACCGAATAGTTATGCCATTCTTACTAATAAGGAGAAACTTATTTCTGATTGGTTAGAAGAGTATAGTTTTGACCAAAATGTAATTGATACTTATTACAGTACGGATAAAAATATATTAAATAAATTTAGAAAGGTCTTAAAAGAAAATCAGTATGCCTTGACACTTCATACCGGGGCTAATTTTATTACTTCTTTTGTAAGGACAGAAGAGATTTTTATTTATTTAAGTCTAAAAGACTGGAAGAAGGATATTTTAAATATCAGGCAAAAATTAGATTTAAAAGAATTGGTCAGAGGAGGAAATATCCATCTGATTCATCCTTTTTATAAAAATAGTGTATTCTTCAACACACAAAAAATAAAAGGTTATACTGTGGTTTCTAACCTTCAACTCTATCTTGACTTATACAATTTCCAACCCCGGGGCAGAGAACAGGCAGAACATCTAAGAAATTTGTTAGAAGAGAAGGGGAGAAATCTTGAATGATATTAAAAGATTAGAGTTGTTGTTTTTTAAAGTTTTACAGGATTTAGAAGATTATCTTGATGACCTTACTCTTGTGGGCGGCTGGTTATCTTATGTGTATTCAAAGTTCCTATGGCATAATTTGGAAGTACAAGCGGTAACGACAGTAGATATTGATTTTGGATTCGGTGGGAATAAAACAAAGCCACATTCAAAAACAATTTTTGAGGTACTTTCCTCTTTGAATTATAAAGAACACCATCTCCGTATTGGTAAAATCTATCCTGTAGTTTTATATAAGCAGGGGGAAATACCTATAGATTTTATTACCTCTCTAAAGACAAAGAATAAACTCGTAGAAGAGCTTGTTGGTAGGCAGATTAATATTAACAAAATTGATAAATTTGATTTTCTTCTTGGAAATAGGGTACCTATAACAGTTAGAACAGAAAGAGGAAAAGCAAGCTATAAAATTCAATGCCCCAAACCCTCAGCATTTTTATATCATAAAGGAGCTACCTTTATTGAAAGAGAGGAAAAACTAAAACAGGCAAAAGATCTGCATTATATGTATTTTATATTACGCTATACGCCTAATTTAGATATTATTCTGGCGGAAGTTGCTGAATATAAGAAAAAGGGTCATTTTGCAAGTATTTCTAAAAATATAAAGAAATATTTTGAAAGAAAAACAAGTCAAGGCTGCCTAATGATTGAGAAAGAAAATGGACCCGATGAATATATAGATGATTTAAGACAAGATATATTTGAGAGATTTAGTGAATTGTTCGAATTTCTATAATTACTACTGAGTGAATTATCATAACAAAACAAAGTATGGATAAAATAGAATTTAGATTACGGCGGATTACTCGAATTTGGAGTATGGAATGGTAATTTACTTTAAAACAGTATTTCTTATCGTTCTAATCCATTCTAATTCTTCTTCTCGGGATAATCTCTTTGTTTCTTCTATTGGTTTTTTTTCAAGAGTTATTTTCTTTGGTTTTGCTATTTTGCTTTCCGGCTCCACTTCTTCTGTTTCCATTATTTTTTCTTCTTTAAAAACGCAAAAGAGTGGGAAAAAAATTTAAAATATATTACAAGCAACAACAGCAGCAGCAGGAAAAAATTACACCCTAATGTTGTTGCTGTTCTATTTGTTACTGTTCTTACTTGTTGCTGTTAGTGTGGAATAATTCCACTAGGGGGTGTGGAGAATTTCCACTAGGGTAGTGGAAAAATTCCAGTAGGGGACAGGAGAATATTTACCTCATCATAAGGATAGATTCCCGCTTTCGCGGGAATGACAGAGGAGGGAAGGGAATGACAGAGATAGGACGAAGATTGAGAAAGAATTGGAGGAAAATAATTTTATTTTAAAAAAGAGGGTTTTTAGTAATTTTGTTGTATATAATATATATAGATTCTCGAAAGTCAAAGCTAAGCTTTAAATTATTAAAAATAAGTTTATTAATATTATAAAATTCAAAATAATTTCATGTAAGGAGGTAAATCATGAAATTCTTTCGAACAATTGGTTCACTTGCTTTTGTAATTGGGCTCTTTATTGCTATTTTTGTGGGAGGGATTTGGCAGGTATATACTAGCGTGGAGATACCCTTGTGGTTGAAAATTGCCATATATTTTCTTTTAGGGGGTATCCTGCTGGTTTTACTGACCGTAGCTCTTGAACAGAAAAAAGGTAAAGCTCAAGAAGAAGAAGAACTCCCAACCGGTGAGATGCAAACTCGTATATTACTTCAGAATTCTGCTGAAGTACCGGGTAGCGAGATTACCAAAAATTTGGGTTTAGTCAAGGGACATACTATCTATGCCATCTGGATTGGAAAGGATTTATCTGCCATAGTGAGACTTGTTCTTGGTGGTGAGTTGGTTGAGTATACTGATATGATGGGTAAAGCCCGCATAGTAGCTTCTAACCGTATGATAGCTCAGGCTGAAGAACTGGGAGCAGATGCCATTATTAATGTACGTTTTGTGACTACCAGCGTTATAGGTAGTGCTGCTGAACTTTTGGCCTATGGTACAGCTGTCAAACTCAGCAAATCGAAGACAAAAGTGTAATTATTAAGAAGCGGTTAATCGGATTGATAGCTGACTAAAAGATTGATAGAATATCGAACAAAGAACAAAGGGAGTGATTAAGGTTAGTATATTTTTTGTGGAGACCCATACGCATCTTGATTTAATAAAAAGAAATACCGAAGAAGTAGTTAGGGAGGCGGTAGAAAAGAAAGTAACCAAGATGGTTACTATAGGTATTGATTTAGAATCCAGTAAAATTGCCCTGGAATTTGCCTCTCGTTTTGAAGAGGTTTATGCTGCAGTTGGCTATCACCCCAATGAGAGCAAATTAATGGATGTTTCAGGATGGGAAGAATTGGAGAAATTAGCCCATAATAAAAAGGTAGTGGCTATCGGAGAAACTGGTTTAGATTACTACAGAAGACGTAGTACTATCAGGCAACAGATGGAAGCTTTTAAAAAGCATATAAATTTAGCCCGTAAATTAGATTTACCGCTTATTGTTCACGATAGAGAAGCTCACCGGGATACCTTGAAGATTTTAACCGAGGAGGCCAAAGGATTAAAGATACTCCTGCATTGTTTTTCCGGAGATTTGGATATGGCCAAGGCATGTATAGAGCGGGGTTATTATCTGGGAATAGGAGGAGTGGTTACGTTTAAGAATGCTAAAACATTACAAATGATTACCAAAGAGATTCCTTTAGAAAAAATTCTTTTAGAAACAGATTCTCCGTTTTTAGCCCCACATCCTTTTAGGGGGAAACCAAATGAACCAAAATACATCCCTCTGATTGCCGAAAAGATTGCGGAAATAAAAGGAATCAGCTTAGAAGAAGTAGCAGAGAGAACTTCTGCTAATAGTAAAGAAATATTTGGGATCTAATTTAAAAAATTTGACATAATAGCGAAAGAAATGTATTATATTTAATAATATCTAATTAATTAAAAATGGTTGGCTGAATAAAAATGAAAACCGGAAAACAAAGCAAAAATAAGGTGATTTTTAACTACTACCACTATTATTATTACTATTATCTCGAGGGGGTATATGCCTAAGGGATAAATAGTAATGCTGATTTAGATTGCTATTATCAAAAACGAAACCATAGGCATGTGCCTCCCAAGGCATGCCTGTGGTTTTTCTTTTTATAAACTAAAAAGTAGGCCATAGGTGTTTTTAATTTTAACATCTTTGGCCCTACTTTTATTTTCTGAGAGAAAATATTAATTTTATGTCGATAAAGAGAAAGGAGGGGATTGAAATGTAGGATTAAATATGGAATAAGTGGAATATTGTAAAAAGTAATTTAAAAAATACAAAAATAAAAAGGAGAAAAAATTATGAAAAAGATGAAATTAAATTTAATTAAAACTATGTCAATTTTATTATTGGCGATAGCACTTATGATTGTCGGAGGGGTATCATTATTAGCCGCGGCTCAACCTTTGGTAATTGGCATAACTCAGATTGTAGAACATCCTGCTTTAGATGCTGCCCGTGACGGCTTTATAGCTGCTTTAGAAGAAGCAGGATTTAAGGAAGGCGAAGATGTAGTCTATGATTTACAAAATGCTCAGGGAGATTTTACTAATGCTATTTCTATCGCTCAGAAATTTAAAGATGATAAAGTAGATTTAATTGTGGCCATTGCTACACCTACTGCTCAGGCAGCTTTACAAGTTAATAAGGAAATTCCTATAGTGATTAATGCAGTGACCGATCCGGTAGCAGCAAGCTTGGCGGAAAGCTGGGAAAGCTCCGGGAATAACCTTACCGGAATGAGCGATGCAGCACCAAATAAGCAGCAGGTAGAGCTCATTCCCCAATTTTTACCTGAAGCTAAAAACGTAGGGACTATTTATAATGCGGGTGAAGCGAATTCAGTGGTTCAGGTTGAAGTAGCAAGGGAGACCTGCGATAAACTTGGGTTGAATTTGATCGAAGTAACTGTAAGCAATTCCAGTGAAGTATTGATGGCAGCTCAATCTTTAGCTGGCAGGGTGGAAGCTATATATATCGTTACAGATAATACAGTAGTATCAGCCTTGGAATCTGTAATCAATGTATGCAATCGACAGAAGATTGCTCTGATTGTTGCTGATCCGAGCTCGGTTGATAGGGGCGCTTTAGCTTCTTATGGTATTGATTATTTTTCGTTAGGTAAGAAGTCCGGAGAGATAGCTCTAAAGATTATTAAGGGTGTAAAACCTTCTGATATTCCCATTCAAACTATCACTGACCCTAATGATTTACAATTTGTGGTGAATCTGGATGCTGCAAAAATTATCGGGCTTTCTGTCAGCGATGAAATTGTAAAAGCAGCGGATGTAGTTATAAAAGATGGTAAAGTGCAGGGTGAATAATCCCTTATTAAAAGAAAGGAACAGATAATATGTCGATAAGTCTTTTACTACACGCTTTAGAACAGGGATTAGTTTTTGGAATCATGGTCTTGGGAGTATTTATTACTTACAAGATATTGGATTTTCCTGACTTAACAGTTGAAGGTAGTTTTCCTTTAGGTGCTGCAGTAGCTGCAAAAGTCATTTTTTCGGGAGGGGACCCATTATGGGGTACATTTTTAGCTATGATAGCCGGTTCCCTTGCCGGATTACTTACCGGATTATTACATACCAAATTAAAGCTGACTAATCTTTTATCAGGAATATTGACAATGACCTTACTATATTCGGTAAATTTAAGAATTATGGGAAGACCAAATATTCCTTTATTAGGGAAAATAACCTTACTTGGAGAAATAAAAAACTATTTTCCTGATTTGTCGATAGATTATCTGATTCCTTTCTTTTTCCTATTTCTGGTTGTCATACTAAAATTTCTTATGGATTATTTCTTATCTACAGAAATAGGATTGACTATTATTGCCACAGGCGACAATGAACAGATGATTAAGAGCCTGGGAGTTAATACAGATTTAACGAAACTTATGGGTCTTTGCATTTCTAATGCTTTAGTAAGTTTGTCAGGAGCACTTTTTGCTCAGTATTCTGGATTTGCTGATGTTAATATGGGTTTAGGTACAATAGTTGCGGGATTGGCTTGTGTAATAATTGGTATCAGTATTATAAAAATTCCTACTATTTTCTGGAGAACAATTGCCGTTTTAGTGGGTTCTTTGGTTTATCGCTTAATTATGATAATTGCTTTACGTTATGGGTATAGTCTTGGGTTTAAGCCGGGAGATTTAAAATTGATTTCTGTTTTACTAGTAATAATAGCCTTAAGCGTACCTTTTATTAAAGGTAAACTTAATTTTGCAGATAGATTTAATTTAGGAAGAAAAGATCTTCAAAACAATAATGGAAAGGAAGTTTAATCTATGCTGATAATTAACGGATTGACTAAATATTTTGCTAAAAATAGTCCTCATGAAACTCTGGCTTTGGATAATTTTGACTTGCGGATTAAAAAAGGTGATTTTGTTACGATTATCGGCAGTAATGGTGCGGGCAAGTCAACATTATTAAACTTAATTGCTGGAACTCTACAGCAAGATAAAGGGGAAATAAGGTTATCAGGAGAGCTGATTAATAATCAACCTGAATATCAAAGAGCTCGTTGGATTGGAAGGGTTTTTCAAAATCCTCTTTTAGGTACTGCTCCTTATATGACTGTTGAAGAAAATTTATCTTTATCTTTAAAAAGAGAAAAAAGAGGGTTACGCTTGGGGATTAATAAAAATTTACGCAATTTCTTTCGGGAAAAACTAAGTGAATTAAGTTTAGGGCTGGAAGATAACATCTCAAAAAAGGTGGGCTTGCTTTCCGGAGGGCAACGGCAGGCAATGACCATGTTGATGGCTACCATGTTTAAACCCAAGGTTTTACTTTTAGATGAACATACCGCAGCTTTGGATCCGGAAAGCAGTAAAAAAATTTTGAAATTGACGCAAGATTTAGTTATGGAGCGACAGGGAGACTTAATCACTTTAATGGTTACCCACAATATGAAACAAGCTCTGGAAGTGGGTAATCGAACGATAATGATGGATAGAGGACATAATATTTTTGATATTCAAGGAGAAGAAAGAGAAAAGATTAATGTGGATGATTTAGTAAGACAGTTTTCAATATTAGGCAATCGAAAAGATAAGTATATAGAAGATAGAATGGTCTTGATATAACCTATTATATTTGATATAAATAAAAAGAGTCTTATGTTTGTATTGCGTACAATTCAAGACTCTTTTTTTGTTTAGATTAGCTTTTTATATTATAATAAAAAACAATAGAACTATATAAATATTTTAAAAGGTTAATATAAACTTTTTTATTCCGGTTCCTGGTTTTTTTCTTATATTTTTTTAACCATCCAACCAAGCAACAAGTGATATAATGTGTAACATGTGATAAGTAACCTATAATAAATATCTGTTTTTATAATTTCGAGAATTTAATCTTATTACTCATTACATATTACTTGTTACTGTATCTATTCGAGATGCAAGATATTAATTTTAGAAAAAGGAGAAAATGCCTTGACGAAAAGATTATATCATCAAGATTCTTATTTAAAAGAATTCAAAGCTAAAGTTTTAAAGAAGATAAAAATAGATAATCAGCCGGCGGTTGTTCTGAATGAAACCGCTTTTTATCCTACCTCCGGAGGCCAACCCTATGATGTTGGAGTTATCCAGGATGTTCCAGTTGTTGAAGTTGTAGAAGAGGGCGATGAGATAATTCATATTTTAAAAGAAGAACTAAAAGAAGAAATAAATTCCGAAGTGATTGGAAAGATAGATTGGGAGAGAAGATTTGATCATATGCAACAACATCTAGGGCAGCATATCTTGTCCGGGGCTTTAATAGAGATATATGGTGCTGAAACCGTATCTTTTCATCTCGGAGAAAAAGTTTGTACTTTGGATATTGCAAAAGAAAAGATAACCGAAGAGGAAGTTAAAAAAACAGAGGAATGTGCCAATGAAATTATCTTTAATAATAGACCTGTAAAATGCTATTTTTTGGAGGGAGAAGAGGAGTTAAAGAGATTAAATTTAAGGAAGATGCCGGATAGAAAAGGGAAGATAAGAATAATCGAAGTGGA
>Ga0268279_1000173_pt1 | contig 48866 bp, 47 predicted proteins | sample saktaG_6_FD_190142 | JGI IMG/M metagenome (GOLD analysis project Ga0268279, IMG submission 190142) | Saline water microbial communities from Sakinaw Lake, British Columbia, Canada - sak_2010_1_5_80m | ecosystem: Environmental > Aquatic > Non-marine Saline and Alkaline > Saline ...
CTTCACAGCCTACAGGGTCATCCAAAGGAATTCCTCCGGTAAAATTCAGAAGATCTCTTATAGTAACTTTTTCTTTTTCCTTATTAGTTCTAAATTCCGGGATATAATTTACTACTCTATCATCAAGGGCTATCCTGCCTTCTTCAACCAATTTAAATGTTAAGGGAAGGGTTACCATTACTTTAGTGATAGATTCTATATTAAAAAGCGTATTTTCATTCACTTTGTCTGTCTGACTTGCTGAACCCTTCACCTTGGAACCGAGAAACAAATTTAGCACTACATCTCCTTGATGACCTATCAATACCTGACACCCGGGATATAATCCTTTGTCTATCTTTTTACCAATAAATTCTTCAACCTTTTTTATCATCTTATTCTCTAAATCATCCTACGAACTTTCTTCCTCACTTTTTGGTTTAAAAAATAGTTGAGCTATGGCCATAATAATTATTGTAGGTAATAACCAGCCCAATCCTTGTCCTCCCAGAGGTAATTGGGAAGCAATTTTTGTGATAATATTAGAGGTAAGACCGTAAAAAGAAAGCATATCTCCCAATCCAAAAATTAAAGCTATGATAACTCCAACTGTTACGGAATTTTTAATTTTAGCAAAATTATAATATAAGGCACTTAAAATTAAAACAACAATTGAAGGGTATAATAAAACCAACCAGGGTACCGTATATTTTACGATTTTACTTAATCCTACCAAACCTAAAGTAAATCCAATAGCAGTAGCCAATGTTACAGTTAATCTATAATTCATTTTATTATTGGTCATCTCTAAAAACATATCTCCCGCCATTGAAATGATAGCCGCTGCAGTAGTAAGGCAACTAAAAGCCATTATGATAGCAAAACTAACCAAACCAACTTGTCCTAAAAGTCCTTGGGCAATGTTGGTAGAAAGGACTCCAATAGAGGCATCAGGGAAAGATGAACCTGAAGAAGCTCCCAAGTAAACCAGAACAGTGGAAGTGATTCCCAGAAGCACCGCCGTTGAAAGTCCGATAATATTTAAATTTTTATTTTGATCCTCTTTTGTTTTTACATTTCGAATATTCAATTCATGTAAAACCCACCCACCGAATAAGAGAGCCGCTATCGCATTCATCGTATTATAAGCTTCCAACATTCCAGTGCTTAAGATGTTAGTCGAGCTTGGAGCTTGTGGGGTAGAAAGCGGAGTAGCTATTCCTTTTACCGCTAAAATAATCACGAATAAGATTAAGATCGGTGCAAGAATTTTTCCTAATTTATCGATAACTGTTGCCCTCGTATAAGCTACATAAAAACATATTAAGAAAAATACCGCTAAAGTAAGCCATAAAGGAACTGTGGGTAATAAAGGTAAAATGGCCATTTCATGAGTTGCGGAAGATACTCGTGGGAGAATAAAAAAAACAACAATAAGAATAGGGATGGCAGTATAAATTTTCCCAAAAAAATTCCCCAAAGTTTTGGATGCAATACCCGTTAATGATTGATTCTGATGTGCGCACGCCATATACGCCAACCATACTCCAATACTGTTAACAATCAAATATCCCAAGGCAGCAGTGAACCAGCTTGTGCCTGCGCCCCGTCCTAAAATAGGAGGAAAAATAAGGTCTCCTACGCCAAAATGAGAAGAAAACATTGCTCCTGTTATTACTACTAAGACAGAAATGGGTAATAAATTCTTTTTGCTCATCGTTCTACTCCTTTCACATTTATTTTTTTGTATTTATTATAAAATACTACATATATTTTGAAATTCCTTCTTTTTTTTAAAAATAATTCAAAAAAAATAAAAGCCCTTCAGCAAATGCCAAAGGGCTTAAAATTAGCAGGCTCCCTCTATTGGAAACGTTCAGAACTTTTAAAGAGGATATAGCCATAGAAAATATTAGATCAAATCAGTTAATTATTCATAATTCGGATATCTTCAAGATCAACTGACAGACATCTTTAAATACTTTTAAATCGTAATATAGCGCCATTTTTTTACTATTCTATAAACTTATCTTTTATTTCTTTAAACTCTATCCCTTTATCAGCTGCAAAATCTTTTAATAAAATTGACTTATCCTCGGGTACCTTAAAACCGGTAATTTCTTCAAAATTTTCTTCAGTTACACCTGCATCTAATAATTCCTGAATGATGGTTTGGCCAGTGACTTTAAATTCTTCAATTTCCTCTGCAACCATCTCCTCAATTTTCTCTGGAGTTTCAGAAGCACTTAAATTATTATTTTCCGGGTATTCCAATTTAAAAGTATGCGTCAGCCAATAGTCTTTTTTTCCCCCGATCAGTTTGTTATTCTCTATCAGGTAGTTTACTGTCCTTTCCGGCAGGTAGAAGGTTTCATCTGAAATATATGATTTTTTTAAATAAAGGGAGACAAAAACTCTAACTGTATCGGTTTCAACAATATATTCTTTCCCTTCCAGTTCTACCGGTTTATATATCTCTTTTAAATCTTTTAATTGAAAAACACTGGGATTGCTTTCCGGATTTAATCCAAAGGACTCTATAATAGAAGAAGCCGGGACTTGATAATATTTTTCAATCTCCTCCAAAGTGTGTGAACCGCGTATATCAGCTATATCATAAACCCCTTCTGCTGTTTTTAATGGACTTCTTGATTTATTAGTATTATAAAGATCTAGCTGGCTGGCAAGTAAAATGCCCCCGCCAATTATAATGATTATGGCTGATAGTATATGTATGCTTTTTATCTTCATTTTTTCCCTCCTGAAATACTTTCTTTTATCTTGCCTTCGAAATCTTTTTCGGAATTTTCTTTAGGATTTTCTCTTTCTAAAACAGTAAAATTTAAAGTATTATTAACCGGACAAGTTATCTCATCGGTACATAAAAAACAACTGATACATTGATGATCAGAAACAACTTTAGAAGTAGAAACATTAATATTCATTGGGCAGACCCGGTCACAGGCCCTACAATTTATACAGGTTTTTTCATTTCTTTTTAGTTTTACAATCCTAAATAAATTAAAAATACCCAGCAATGCTCCAAGTGGACAGAGATACTTACACCAGGGCCTTTCGACAAATAGAGAACCGACTAAAACCAATCCAAGCACCAACAAAGATAATCTGGTAACCTCACTAGACCAGATATTAAAAAGGGCAAAATAAGGGTCAAAATTAGCAAATAACAATTTTCCAGAAATAGCAGTATTAACTACCACCAGTAGCAAAATGACATATCTCAGATATCTTAATAACCTATCCAACTTAAGGGGGATAAAATTATTATACCTCTTTTTAAATATCTTCCTCCCTATCTTACCTATAAATTCTTCAACCGTCCCAAAAGGACAGACCCATCCGCAAAATACCGGTCCAAAGAGTAAGGTTAGTCCAAGAACCAGCCACATTAAAGTAAAAGAAGATTGATGAATTTTCTGTATAAAGGCACCTTCGGTGAAATAAGTGTAGATGGTTACTACTCCTCCGAAGGGGCAGACCGCATGTAGAGAGGGGGCACCTATCAACAGGGGTGCCAGCCCCTGTTCACTCCGAAAATGATTGAAACTAATTAAAATTATCAGGGCAAGGAAAAAAATTTGAACTGCTAATCTTATTAAATGCTTTTTCTGCTTTTTTGCCACAATACTTATCCTCCTTTTTATTTTGTAGATATTTTCTGTTATTCACTAATCTACACATTTACCTATACTTATATATACGGAAAAGAGAGGAATTTTCTTTCTCTTTCTTAAGACGATACTCGCTACTTAATACTAATTTTCCTATCCGCTATTACTATGCGCCAAACCGCACTTATAACCCACACCTTATCTTCTTCACTATATAATATATACTCGATACTATATTTACAGGCTATATTTACAGGCTTGACAAAAATAAAATTATCTATTATAATATTTCGTATCCTAAATATTTGTATAATAAATATATGAATGCACGATCATTTTTGAGCATTTCATCTTATTATGCTTTCATATATTATATATAATTTTATATTATATAAAATATATCTCAATTTATCAAAGAGGAGGAAATATATCCATGTTTAAATATAAATTTGAGAGCATTTCGAAAATCATTGATCTTACCAGAAATTTTGACAAATCTATGAGACACAAATTTCATCATCTGATGCAGGATTCAGATTTAACCTTTCCTCAGCTTTCAGTAATATCAATGCTGGAAAAACACGGAGAACAAAAAGTAAGTGAATTAAGTTTAAAAATAGGATTATCTGACAGTACTGTATCTGGAATTCTGGATAGGCTCGAACAAAAAGATATTATAAAACGCGAACGTACTAAAGATGACCGACGAGTGGTAAAAATATCTTTAACCGGAAAGAGCAAAGAACTCTGCAATGATTTTCGCCGGAAAAAAGAAGAGTATTTTACCCGGCTGCTCAAAAAACTTTCTGAAGAGGAAATAAAAGATATAATTAAAGGGCTGGAAATTCTTAATCGCGCACTTGCTGAAGAAGAATAGAGGGAAAAATTGTAACAGGAGATAATTCATGAAAAAATTGACTGCCCGATTGGGAGAAGAAAGAATAAGCAAACTTTTAGTAAATTTATCTTTACCGGCAACTATCGGTATGATGGTAAACGCATTGTATAATCTCGTTGATACTATCTTTGTAGGAAGAGGAGTGGGCGCTTTAGCCATTGGCGGATTAACCATTGCTTTCCCAATTCAAATGGTTATAATGGCTTTCGCCCAGATGATAGGAATCGGAGCAGCTTCAGCCATATCCAGAAGTCTGGGAGCAAAAGATATAGAAAAAGCAGATTATGCTGCGGGAAATTCTTTTTTGTGTGTCATTGTTTTGAGTTCAATCATTGCAGCTATCGGCCTTACTTTTACCGAACCGATGCTAAGACTTTTCGGTGCAACAGACACTATTTTACCTTATGCTAAAGATTATATCACTATAATACTCTGGGGCAGTATTTTCTTTTCTTTCGCTATGTCTTCTAATAATCTAATCAGAGCCGAAGGAAACGCAAAAGTGGCTATGGTCTCCATGCTCATTGGTGCCATATTGAATATGATCTTAGACCCCATCTTTATATTTATTTTAAAGTTGGGGATTAAAGGCGCTGCCCTGGCAACTATTATTTCTCAATTTATTTCTTTTCTCTTTATACTCACTTATTTATACAGTGGCAAAAGTTCATTGAAAATAAAACTGCATCACTTAAAACCTAAAATACACATCATCACCGAAATACTTACAGTAGGATTTGCTTCCTTTGCCAGACTTGTTACCGGGAGCGTAGTGGCTATCGTGGTAAATAATTCTCTGAGGATTTTTGGTGGAGATATAGCCTTAATAATTGTAGGTATACTTCATCGGGTTACTATGTTTGTGTTTATGCCTTTGTTTGGGGTAGTACAAGGGATGCAGCCAATAGTTGGATTTAATTATGGGGCAAAAAAATTTGATAGGGTCAAAGAGACTCTTAAATTATCGCTTATTACCACTACCGCCATCGCCACTTTTGGTTGGCTGCTAGTACAACTATTCCCCATTGCGATTATAAGCGTATTCACCCGGGAACCGGAAATAATAGAAAAAGGCTCCACCATAATGAGGATAGTTATCTCTGTAATACCCCTAATCGGTATACATATAGTGGGGGCTGCCCTATTTCAATCTTTGGGGAAAGCATTTCCTTCATTGATACTGGCTTTACTTAGACAAGTTCTATTATTTATCCCTTTAGTTATTATACTACCGCGGGTTCTTGGACTTGGACTTATGGGTATCTGGATTGCCTACCCTGTTGCCGATATTTTGTCGGTAGTCTTCACTGTTTTGTTTTTAAAAAGTGAATTAAAAAAGATGAGCTTAAGCATGTGGTGAGTTATGCCAGAGGACCGTTGTACTAGCTCAATAATTCGGTAACTTTTTCTAACTTTTCATAGGGGGTTATATAAGCAAGTCCCCCGTGTCTTCTTAAGTGGTTATATTCAAATAAGAAGTTTCCTAGATTATAGATAAGATCTTTTACAGAGTCAAATGAATTGGGATAGAAGAACTCATTTTTAATGATCTTCCAGAAGGCCTCGACTTTGCCGTTAGTCTGGGGTCGATAGGGCTTAGTATAGATATGTTTAATCCCTAACTGGTCACACATCATCTCAAAAGGATGTTCTCTATCCATGGAGCCTTTAAATTCCGGACCATTATCAGATAGCACTTTCTCAAACTCAAAATTATAGCATGGAATATAGGCTGTCCCTATTATTATTCTGCGGGCATCAAATGCAAGGGCAGGTGCAGCAGTGAAGGCCAAAAGCAATATTGCCAACAGAGAGACAATCAACCCCTTGAGAATATGTTTTGACATCTCTACCTCTTTGATAGCTGTAATTTTATTCATATTATACCTTTCCTTTCTTTTTGATTGTTTATTATCCATCCCTTCATATGTTGTATAAGCGATCTTTCTGTTTTTATTCATTTTTTTTCTCCTTTTACAAATTATTTAACAAGATCTTCTATATAAAGATTATTGATTTTATTTTTTAATAATAATCCTGCTAAAACAACAGACCAAATTTGAAAAGTATAAACCGCAATCCTTTCAAGTAAACCCATGATCTCAATTCCTTTTACTGCAATAATCACAGATAAAATCCCAAAAATAAACATGATAATAACTGAAATAAAACTATAATTTCTAAATCCTTTCCATTGTTTTTTCCTATAAAGCCCTATCCCGATAAAAGGCAAAATTAAAAATGTAAATATTAAACTAATTCCAATTAAAACTAAGTGCATTATTCCTGGAAATGTTGATTCTGTTCCAATAGGATCTTGGGGAAAAAATGTTCCAGTAAAAATATTAAAAATTCCAATCATTAAAAGCATTAATCCACCAAAAAATATTAATTTGCTTTTCTTAAAATTTATCATTATTCCAAGACCAAACAGAAAACTAAATATCGCTGAAATTAATAAAAGAATAGCACCTAAAATATAGGTACTTCCTGCTTTTGTTAAATCGCTCACAGTATTAATAAAATAATTATAATTTGGAGTAACTATACCTCCAACAATATCATTTAATAAATAAAAAAATGGGGCAAGAATTCCTCCATAAAGTAAAGCCTTTTTTAGTTTCATCCTATTCCTTTAATTATATTCTTTTTTATGCCTGTATAAATAAAGCATCCTAATAAACCATAGATCATGATTAAGGGCAAAAGAATTGAAAATGAAATATATTTATCAGGAGTCAAAGTTATTGCAGTTCTTTCTATAAACACTGCATAAAGAATTGTTGCAGGCCAATAAACTGATATTGCTAATGCTCCAAACATAGAGTATAATCCCCACTTTCTTCTTTTAATTAATCCAATAATCCCTAAGACTAGTAACGGAATATAAAAAATAGTATCTCCCAAAGCATATCCTTTAAGAAAAGCAACACCAACATCCCCAACTTCTTCACTAGATTCTTGCAATCCCCATGCAACAGTTAATTTATAATTAAACAAGGAGAGAGTTTGACCTAACAAGAACATAATGACTAATATGATTGCTATAGAAATTAATACCAAAAAGCCAAAACCTTTTTTCATTTTTCTTCTTCTGGTAAATTAAATCCTTTGAGTATTAACCATATCGCTAGAACAACTTCGTTTGATATTATTGGAAGATATAAAATCATCAACCCAGGAATAAGGCCAGTTATTTCTAATAAGTTTGCTAGTATTAACAATATTGATGCAATAAAACCCCATACTGATAACCATCTAGGAATAAGTTTTGATTGATACAATAGATAATAAAAAAACAAAGCAGCTACGGCAAAAATATATCCATGACCTACATAAATTCCATCACGTATCCCAAGTAATAAATTGTTATGAGGTAAAAATAAAATTCCAGCAATAATCATAAGCCCACCTTCAATACTCCTGAAAACAATGTACCAAAAAGATGCTTTTTCGTTATAAGGTTTAAAGAGTGGAAACATTAAAACTGCAATAAGAATAACTGCAATTCCACTAATTACCTCAAAAAGCATTACTATTATCTTTGATTCTGTAATACTACTAGCTAAAACACCATATGCTATTAGAATTAATGCTCCTACAATTATTGCGGTCTTTCTGTATGAATCCATTTTTTTTCTCCTTTTTCTTTTAATTATTTAAATTGTCCTGTGCAGTTATTATGTTAGATTTTGCCATTATGTTCCAAAGTTATGACGACTCTTCCCCGGGCGTGTCCTTTTTCATAATATCGAAAAGCCTCAGGAACCTCATTCAATATATAACATCTATCTATGACCGGTGTTAACTTTCCCGCCTTGAGAAGTTCCTCAAATAGTTCTCTTATATTCCTACTTGGTCCCTTTGGGAACATCGGAATCATTTTCCGGCTTCCGGTCATCGAAATCCACAATCCCAGGAGCGCAAGAGTCGGAGAAAAGTTGGTTGTAACGTAAATTCCTTTAGGGCTTAATGCGCACTTACAGTCTGAAAACGAACTCTTACCCACAGCATCAAAAATCAGGTCGTAATACACTCCTTTTTGAGTGAAATTCTCCCGGGTGTAATCAATGACCCGGTCTGCACCAATCGAGCGCACCAGATCCAAATTTCTGGTGCTGCACACACCGGTTACCTCTGCTCCAAACGACTTGGCAATCGGCACCGCAAGTGTGCCCACGCCACCAGAGGCGCCGTTAATCAAAACCTTTTGCCCTGACTTCATCTGTCCTAAATCGCAAAGGCAAGTCAGAGCAGTAAATGCCGAAAGAGGGATGGCAGCCGCTTTCTCGAATGACATACCGGTCGGTTTCAGAAAGAGTTCAGCTACGGGGGCACAGGCATACTCAGCATAACCCCCGTTACTCTTCCCGAATACCTCATCACCTGGCTTAAAATGTTTTATTTTTTTGCCAACCGCTTCAATTCTTCCCGCCATATCAATTCCCAGTATATTGTTTTTTGGTTTAAACAGGCCGGCCATTATGCGTGCCACGTAAGGTGTACCGGTCAGGAAATGCCAGTCTAATGGAGTTACAGTTGCAGCATGCACTTTTACCAGCACTTCATCATCATTGGGGATGGGCTTTTCTATTTCCTTGAGTTTGAGAACATCGGGTGAACCATATTCATAATAGACCATTGCTTTCATCTTATTCTCCTTTCTGATGCATCTTGTATCAAAGCGATTTTATTTATTTCAAGGAAGATTCACATATAAAAAATTAAATATCTTTACCTTTTTCCAATCGTATTGACTGATAATGGCTAATAAAGAGGAATAACCACCCAATAGCAGGCAATAAAACCCATTATGATAATATACAGAGCACTTATCCAAATTATAATAAGACAAACTTTTTGTCTTATTATTTTTTTACCTCCCTGTTGGTTAAGATTTTTTATATAAATTTATTATAATTTCCCAGTAGATATAAAAATAAGGTTATTCTTTCCTTTCATGTGCGAACTCGCATTATACATTCTGATGTTAGATTTATATATGCGAGTTCGCCATAGGGATAACCCCAGAAACATCTATTAACTTTCTCTTATGATTTACTAAAAGAAAATCACTCTCTATTCTTTCTTTTCTTCTTTCCCTTCCCTCTTTCCCGGTTTATGGGGAAATTTTTCCACAATCTCGGGAAATTTTTCTATTAATTTTTCCAAAGAGCCGGGCTTATGCAAAGACAATAATTCAACCTCCTCATCTTTAATGACAACAAAAGCCGATGGTCTGGCTTTGACGCCCATACCCATTCCTTCGCCAGAACCTTCCTGATTTTTGGCATCTTTACCGCCACCAGTCCCAGAGCCCATACCAAATGTAACTTCAATGATGGGGATTAAAGTTAATTTTCCTATCTTTATTTCTTCTCCCACCACAGTTTTAGAAGTTATAAAATCTTTTAACTTTTCAAATAACATTTCTACCTGTTTGGTTATTTCTTCTTTCATTATCGATACCTCCTTAAATTTAATTAATCTTTTTTGCCTCTTTTATTGTTTTCCGGAAAGTTTTCGACAAAACCAATTGCAGAACATAATAGGTAATCACAAAACCAAATAATCTACCCTTTAGAAATAATTCTCCCTCTAAAATTTCCTGATCAAAGATAGGGTTAAGACAGATATCGTACCCGGAAAAATAAGTGGAAAATAAGGCAACAAAACCACATAATATCCCGGTATTGGCAGGGTTATCAAAACCATAGGATAACCTTGCCCGAAATTCTTGAGGAGCAATATGCTTTAGTACTTTTTTAATAAATTGAAATACTTTCGTTAAAAAAGGTTGATTAAGCAATGCCCTAAAATTAAATTTTTTTTCTTTTTTAAATTTTTCCTTTTCCTTCTTCTGTGCTCTTCCTTCTTTTAGATGAATCTGTAAACCAAAAACTTTTAAGATAATTACCAGATTTTGATCCCCTTCTTTCTTAATATGACAGTAAATAGCATTAAAGAACCAATTAACTTTTGCCCACAAAATTAAATCATTGTATTTACTTACCTGAAGATGAAAAAATATTGGTACAAAAAGGATTAATATAATGAGAATTAAACAAATCGACAGAATATATTCTATTATAAGTAAGGCAATCATTAATCTAATCTCCAGGATTATAATTTACTTTTGTTTAAAATTTAATGCACTTTACCGGTAAATAAAAAAATAAGGTTATTCTTTTTTTTCCACAACCAAAGTACATTTAGTTAATAAGGCGGCAATAGCTCCTAAGGTAGCCAGGGCAGGTGCAATCAATACTCCCAGTTAATTCCCTCTTTTTTTTCTCTTCTTTTGTTCAATCAATTGTAAACATTCATCTGCCCACTCTATCCCGGCAGCAATACTCTTATGCTCTTTTTTAACTATTAAACTCCAATAAAAAGTATGCTCTTTAAGCTTCTTTTCCTGACTATAATCCTTGATCCATTGTTCAACTTTTTTTAGATAGCTTGACTCTTCTTCTATCTCCTTTTTATACCTCTTTATTTCAAAAGCTAATTCATCTAACTTTATTTTTGAGGAGAAAAATATACGCATTAAAAATCGACTTCTGCAAGTCTGACTGAGCTGATCAGGAAATTTATTTAGCCAGCTTAAAAAGATTTCTCTGCCTTCTTTGGTAAGGTGATATACTTTGCGATCCGGTCTTTTTTCCTGTGGTTCAATCTTAGATTTAACTAATCCTTTTTCCTCCAGTTTATTTAGTTCCCGGTATATTTGACTTATCTGGGCAGCCCAAAAAAACCCCATGGGATGATCAAGCATTTTTTTTAAATCATAGCCGGTCATTGGCCCATGATCCAGTAAACCTAATAAGGTATTTCCTAAAGACATATAATATCAACCTCCTATTATATTTTATATATATTATAATATGATACTTGTATATCATAATATGATACTTGTATATTATAATATATCATATATCTCTTGTATTATAATTGTCAAATAATTTTGAATTTTAAATATTTTTAATAGTAAGCGAGGAAATAAAAGAAGTGGATTATGAGGGAATATTTTAAAGGATGGCTCCATTACGGGTTAGTTCGTGCTTAATTGCATAATGCTCCCGGGCTTTGCGAAAAGTTTTTTTTACATTTATCGTACAATTATTTAATATTGTTAAATAAACTGAGAATATGGTAAAAATATCTTTAGGTTTATAAAATTATTTCTTTTATATATACAATATACGACATAATTTTTAAAATCCTTCTTTTTTTAAAAAATAATTCAAAAAAAATAAAGCCCTTCAGCAAAGGCCAAAGGGCTGGAATTCGCAAGCTCCCCAGACAGGACGAGTTTCGCAACTTTTGCATGAGTGATGAAACTGAGAAAGTGTATCATAAGTTAGAAGAGGCAATCAATGTTTAATAATATTATTTACAAAATCCTCTTAATGAAATAGTTAAAATTTTTAAATTATTTAGTTAGCATACCTTCTTCTCTTTTTCTTGTATCTTTATAAATAAAAAATTGTAATTTTACTACTATAAATTTTTAGAATACATAAGTTATTTCATAAATCATATTAATGTTATTGCTTATCCGGTACACAATACAGGCCCTCTCCTGATCTTGTCGGTATAAAACACTGATTACATGAGATGCAAGTAGCTTTACAAGTATCACCTGATCGCCAGCGTTTGATCAAACCTGGTTCTCTGATTAATGGACGAGATAAGGCAATATAATCAGTCTGCTCTTTTTCTACTAGGTCTTTAGCTACCTCAAAAGAACGGATTCCACCCACCAATATCAAAGGAACTTTTATTCTTTCTTTATATAATTTGGCAGCATTCCGATAGTACACTTCATCTTCTTTTGAATCGCCTTTGATTATCCTAGAAGAAGAATACCTGCCCAACCCAGTCCCTCCGCTCATTTCAACTCCATCAATATCTGCTTTTTCAAGGAGTGCTGATACCTCTACCATTTCACTTGGAGTAAAGCCGCCTTCAACAAAGTCATCCGAATTTAGTTTAATGATTACCGTAAATTGTCGACCTAATTCCAATCTAATAGCCTTAATAATCTCCAAAATAAGGCGAGCTCTATTTTCAAGGCTACCTCCATATTCATCTTTTCTTTTATTAAAAAAGGGAGAAAGAAATTGGCTCAGTAGAAAACCATGTGCCCCATGAAGCTGGACACCATCAAATCCTGCTTTTTTTGCTCTGATAGCAGCATTTTTAAAATCCTCAACAGTTTGAACAACTTCACTTATGGTTATTTCTCTGCAGTCGTAGTCTGCAACCTCCATAGCAGAAGGACCGAATTGCTTGTTATCTTTCATCTGGACCAGAGCTCGACCTCCTGCATGATTAATCTGTAAGATAATCTTGCATCCTTCGTTATGTACTTTTTCAACCATCCTTTTATAACTATCTATAAGATGGTCATCATAGATGCCTAATTGCCTAACGTGTGACTGCCCTGTTGGACTAACATATGCATGACTACCGATAATCAATCCTATCTGACCTTTGGCCAAATCTACCATCATATCAATAATCTCCTCACTGCATGAACCATCAGAGTTTGCCAAACCTTCCCAGGTTGCACTGCGGACAAATCTATTATTTAATTTCATTTGATTTATTTTTGTTATTTCAAATAATTTTTGCATTGGCTACCTCTTTCTCCGTAAAACTTTTTTAATTTAAACTTAATATTATCCATAATAACTCAATTCATCTGAACAATTATTATTAAGTTAATTTAAAGATATTCTAACACAGAAGATTCAAATAGGTAAATTAATCTTCTTTTTTCTATACTTTATGCAATGCATTTATTCCAACTGACAATCCTTCAAAAGCTGATTAGTATTTTAGGAAATAATAAAAACCCTTTAGCAAATGCCAAAGGGCTGGAAATGTCTTGGCTCCCCAGACAGGACGACTTTCGCAACTTTTGTATGAGTGAAGAAACGGAAAATATTTGTCATAAGTTGGAAGAAGTCATTGGGATCTGTTAAGAATTAAAAAGGTTGAAACTCCGGTAAAGAAGTTTTGCTTATTTTAATATCTGGCTCACCCTATTGGAAACGTTTGGAACTTTTAAGGAGGATATAGTAATAGATAATATTAAGATACCTTTATCTTCTTGAAAGTAAAATAGATTTTTTTTGGGAAATTTTGAGAAAATCAACTTTCTTCTCAAGCCACCTTCTCAACAATTAAAAGAAAATCTAAGACAGCGGTAGCTCCCATTAGCATAAATTTTGGTCTAATATTCGGAATTATTGCCACGACTTCGCCCTCTAATCTATTTAGGAATTGCTCTAACCTGTCCTGGTCCTTTGCCATATCAATATCGAATCGATGGACACTGTATTTCATTTTTGTTTTCTCACCTCCTTCTATATCTTTCGAATTATTACAGGATCAAGTCCTGCAATATCACTTTTCATCATTCAATTAAAAATAATGGATTGGAATTTAGGACATGGATTGCAATTAATTTAGCTTTATAATCAATTAATCATTATTCAGGTTGTTTCAATAATGATATGAGATTAATAAATTGATATTACTTGATATAAATTTTTGTTAAGATATGCTATTTTGATTGGGGATATAATTCTTCTTTGGTTTCTGTATTCTATATTGAGTATTAAAATCCTTCTTTTTCGGAAAAATAATTTAAAAATAAAAGCCCTTCAGCAAATGCCAAAGGGCTGGAAATTGTCAAGCTCCCCAGACAGGACGATTTTCGCAACTTTTGCATGAGGGAGGAGACGGAAAAAGTGTATCATAATCTAGTGGAGATAATTATGATATGTTAAGAGTTTAAAAAAGCAGGCAGATTCTATTTTCGTTTTAGGTTTCATGAAATCTTGAATAGTACGCCCAGTACCTTCTTTCCTACTGTATACTCTTATCGATTTGTTAATTATTGCTCCCCAACACGCCTAAAATAAGCGGAATGACTCCTATACCGTTTAAGGCAAAATGAGCAATAATGACCGGCCAGTTGTTTTTTAACTTACTGGCTACAAAGGAAATTGATAAACAAACCGGTAATAACATGAGGAGATTCCATTTCCAAAAAACATGAAACAGGGTCCACAGGAGACCATGAATAACCCAGGTGTATTTACCCATTACTACCTCTTGCCGGGGAAGGATATAGCCTCTCCACCAAAATTCTTCTCCAAAGATATTTAATAATAATCCTCCCAAATAAGCAAATACGATCCACCATTGCCCTTTTAATAATATACCCATAAATTCTTTTGGAATTATTGCTTGTTCTACCCTGGGATCAACAATGGGTGGTAAAAAATCAGGGGGTGAAAATAGGGGGATGGAAGCTAACCATTTGGCGGTAAAAGACAATCCGCCATAGGAGATGATTAAGAAAAGCGTGAGCCCGATGGTCCAGAGCCATTCTCTTTTTTTCATGGGATTAAGACGAAATCTTTTGCTCAAGTTGGTCCATGACATCTTATTGCCTTCTATTAAAAAAGCTATCAATGAGGCAATAAATAATGTAGCCATAGGAACATAAATGATAATTACAAAACTAACCATTTCCAGTATCCCGGCTTTAATAAGATACGGCCAGAGATAATAAATAAAAATTGTACTAATCAATGAAGGTATCCCAAAGTAAAGTAGAGACAACCAAAATGTCATTGGTTTTAATTTTTTTATATGGTTCATTGTATCACCTAAAAAAATAATTTTATAATGCATCTACAAAATAAATCAATTAAACATAATAAATTTAAACTCGTTCTAAAACTACTAAAATCCACAGACTACTTTTTGCATATGACATTGCTCATGTCCGTAGTATTGTAGATTTTATTGTGGTAACTGATCACTCTTCTACTATACTATCCTTCCAACTTTGATTTATTTTTCCAGATTATTATTTCATATACGATAATTTTTACCTAAATCCTTCCTTTTTCTAAAAATAATTCAAAAAAAGAAAAAATCCTTCAGCAAAATACCAAAGGGCTTATTATTGTCTGGCTCCCCTAACGTTTTCCAGTTGGAACCAAATTATCAAAGATATGCGTAACATCTATAAACTAAAGGAATTAATTGACCTTCCTATAACAGCATAAATAATGGTAAATTGCTTATTTTCCCTTATTTATCAATAAAACATATCCCCTACTCTTATTCTAACCAAGTATTATATTAAGAATATTATATTTATCAGATATTATTTTCTTATTCTTTCTATAGTATTACCATTCTTATCAAAATCAAAGTTTTTTTCTATACTAAAATTACCACTAATGCATCCATGTAATCTTAAAACTAGCTTAGAAAGAATTTCAGCTTCTTTAGATAATTCTTCAAAATCTTCTTTTTTATATTCAAATGTTTTTGTAGCTTCACCATCTTTGTCCTTATGTAACTTATGCCCTGAGGCTTTAGAGAAATCTATCATAGTTTCATTGCCCCAACCAATAAACCACGTACTATGGACAATGTTATTTCTACTTTCGATTAATTTTTGAATCCTCGCAAAAATATTTTTAATAATTTTTTTCTCATTTTCATTTAATTGAACTGTTTCACCAATAAGTGAATGCAAGATACTTTTCAATGGTTCAGCAGTGTGCCCTGCCAACATTATATTTGCAAGTTGTTGATTTTTTAGTCCAGAATCATATAGGATAATAATAATTGCTTTTCGTATGTAAAAGCATACTAGTTCAAAATTAACCAAGAATTTTCCAATGCTAGCATACAATTCATTTGTTTGATTTCTATAAAGTTCGTCTTTCTTTTTTTTCTCCGTAATACCACCAACATCATTTTTTAACATAATCATCTCCCTTGTAAAAAATACTTTATTATTGTATTCAACAAAAATCTACAAAATCCTTCTTTTTCTAAAAAAATAATTTATAATAAATTAAAAAGCCCTTCAGCAAAATGCCAAAGGGCTGGAATTGTCTTGGCTCCCCCTGCCAGACAGAACGATTATCGAACTTTTTGTATGAGTGAGGAGACTGTAAAAGTATGTCGTAAATTAGAAGAAGTAATTAGCATTTGTTAAGAATTTAAAAAAGGCAGACACTTCAATTATGAAGTCCTGCCTTTTGATTTTCTTGGCTCCCCCTATTGGAAACGTTTAGAACTTTTAAGGGAGAATTTGTAATAGAAAATATCAAATTAATAGGCTAAAAATTCATTATTCTGGGTAATTTTCAAACACTATAATCTATAACTGTATAAGGATATATTTTGCAATCCTGTTAGTAAATTGTTTATGGTTCTAAATCGCTATACTTGGTGGAAGCGAGTAGACGAGTTTCGCAACTTTTGTATGAGTGATGATACTGAAAAAGTGTATCGGAAGTTAGAAGAAGTAATTAGTATCAGTTAAGTTGTAGAGTATCTATAAAATAAATGAGTTAACCTTTTTAAAACCTAATATTCAAATAAAAAATGTAGAAAATTTTGCAATTTAGATAAATTTTTATATGATTCTAAGTACTTTTATAAATTCTTTTTTTAAATAAAGATTTTATAAAATAATCCTTAATTTGCTTTTATTTATCGTTAATTAATTTAGTAAGTTATACTCCTTTTCTAATATTAAAATGTTAGTATTTAACATTTTAAATGCCTCCGGATATTCTTTTTTGTTAAAAATCTGCAAAGCTTTTTCGTAAGCTTCTTTTGATAATTTGGCATTCTGGGCTTTATCTTTTACTTCGGCCAGGGTATAGTAGGCATTCCCTAGGTTGATCTGAGTCCTGGCAAATAGCATGGGAAACTGTTCTTTGGTATAGATCTCTAAGGCTTTTTGGAAAGCTGCGAACGCCTTATGGCAATTTTCTTCTTTATCTTTTACTGTACTCAAGACTCTATAAGCAGTTCCCAAGTTGATCTGGATAGTAGCATATTGCATGGGAAACTGTTCTTTGGTATAGATTTCTAAGGCTTTTTGGAAAGCTGCGAACGCCTTATGGCAATTTTCTTCTTTATCTTTTACTGTACTCAAGACTCTATAAGCAGTTCCCAAGTTGATCTGGATAGTAGCATATTGCATGGGAAACTGTTCTTTGGTATAGATTTCTAAGGCTTTTTGGAAAGCTGCGAACGCCTTATGGCAATTTTCTTCTTTATCTTTTACTTGCGCCAAGGTAGAGTAGGTATCCCCCAGGTTGATCTGGCTCACGGCATAATCCATAGGAAACTCTTCTTTGGTACGAACCTCTAAGGCTTTTTGGTAAGCTGCGATCGCCATATGGCAATTTTCTTCTTTATCTTTTACTTCGGCCAGGCTCCAATAGGCATTCCCCAGGTTATTCTGGGCCAGGGCATAATCCATGGGAAACTGTTCTTTGGTATAGACCACCAAGGCTTCTTGGAAAGCTGCGATTGCCATATGGCAATTTTCTCCTTCATCTTTTACTTGCGCCAGGAGTCCATAAGCAACCCCCAGGCCATTCTGGGTCAGGGCATAATCCATGGGGAACTCTTCTTTGGTATGAACCTCTAAGGCTTTTTGGTAAGCTGCGATCGCCATATGGCAATTTTCTTCTTTATCTTTCACTTCGGCCAGGCTCCAATAGGCATTCCCCAGGTTATTCTGGGCCAGGGCATAATCCATGGGGAACTCTTCTTTGGTATAGACCACCAAGGCTTTTTCGTAAGCTTCTTTTGATAATTTGGCATTCTGGGCTTTATCTTTTACTTCGGCCAGGGTATAGTAGGCATTCCCCAGGTTGATCTGAGTCCTGGCAAATAGCATGGGAAACTGTTCTTTGATATAGATCTCTAAGGCTTTTTGGAAAGCTTCTTTTGATAATTTGGCATTCTGGGCTTTATCTTTTACTTCGGCCAGGGTATAGTAGGCATTCCCCAGGTTGATCTTGATCTTAGCATATTCAATGGGAAAATTTATTTCGTCATAGACCACTAAGGCTTTTTGGTATGTTTGGATAGAATTTTTTAAATAATTAAAAAACTTTTTTGGTTTTTTAAAAAATAAGGAAAGGACCGCCAAATCTTGAAAGATGTTTGCTTCTCTAATTTGATTCCTTGTTATTTTATTTATTTTTAACGCTTTAATAAAATAGCTTTGAGCCAAAGGAAAGTGAGTCAAAATTTTATTTACTAATCCTAAATTATAAAAAACAGAAGCTTGGGCTTCCCATTTCTCTTTTTTATCTTTTATTTCTCTCAAATTATTTTCTGATTCCATTGTGTTTTTCATAGCTTGATTGTATAATCCTTGCTGATAATAACATGATCCAATAAAATTATAGACAACAACTTTCTTTATTGCATTTAAATCAGAATTTTTTAATATTCCTTTATAATTATCAATTGCTTCTTTGTATTTACCGTTCTTCTCATTATCTTTTCCATCATTAATATATTTTTTAAATACTGGATCTTTTCCTAATTCAATAACAATTGGCTCAGGAACGCCTTTAAGCATTAAGTAATGTTTTTGTTGGTTAAGAGAAAATTTTTCAGTGCGTTCTTTATTGGCTTTTTTCTCTTTTTTATTCTTTTTAATTAAGGCAATATTAAATGTTAAAACAATTAATCCGAGAATTAATGATATTAGTTTGTAAAGTAAAGTTGGTATAAATATGACACCCAAGCTTAATAATAAAATTAAAAAATTTAATAAAGGGATAATACTATCTAACTCCATTTTAATTCTCCTTTTTGCTTTAATACTTCACCTATAATGACATAATTCACTTGATTTATTGACTAATAATACTATTTTATTTACCATCAACAAATTAGATGAAGATTTTTAGGTCGTTTTGATTCATCTATGCCAACTCATTAAGCTGGATGGGCATATTCAGATCCTAAATGTCTTTATTCTTGTAAAGTAAACTAATTAATTGTCTTTAAATATGGTGTTCTTCAGGCAAATAATGAGTTAAAACACATTAAAGCAGTTCCTTTGTTCATATCTCCAAAATTTATTTACCAATCACTCTTTTAAAATTACCTTCCCCCTGTTCTCCTTGCAAAAGTATAAACGAAAAGTGCCATCATAAAAGCACCGATAAACGCTTCTGAGCCAGCTAATATTCTTCCCCATCCTTCAAGAGGTCTAAAATCTCCATAACCTAAAGTGGTAAAAGTAATTGTACTAAAATAAAGACTATCAGGAAAATTTCTTATTACATTATTTTTCAATAATCCTTTGGAAACCAAATCAACCATATTTCCAGTATTTTGGTGAATGGCTGTTCCTTTTAATTCAATTATTTCTGGATTACCAAGGCCTATAAAACTAAAAGATAAAGCAAATATAATTATTATCGCTGCTGCTGTTTTTATAACATTCCAAGGCTTCTCTCCATAACCATAAATCATATTCCAAAAAGCTGATATTATCCAATTTTTAAAATTTCCCTTTTGTATCCATTGTAGAAAAGGATGGTTCTCTTTTTTACCTTTATTCTTTAATTCTACCAAATGATAGGGGTATGAATGAGAAAATCTCTCCAAATCTTTTTCTTTTTTGAAAGCCCAACTTTCATCATCATACCTTCCAGTAGAATGAAAATTATTTTTAAGCATAAGATATATTTCTTTAGCTTCTGGGTATTTATTTTTTTTCTCCTGCATGATATTAAGTTCTATATCTTCCCTTTTTAGTTGGGTATTCTTTAATACTGCTCTTTCAAAATTTACTGAAACACTTCTTTTGATTTTAAGAATTAGTGAAATATTTTCTAAAATGGCATTCTCAAAGTTAATCTCACCTTTTGTAATTTCAATTATTACCGGAATTCCTGAACTAAATTTTGAAAATGTAAAATCTAAATAATTCTGTTCACCTATTAATATAAATTTTGTAATACTTTTAAATGTTGCATTATTAAAAAAAATATTTCCTGTCAAATTAGTGTTTTCGAAATTTACTACTTCATTAAATATTGTGTTTGAGAATATTGCTCCTTTTTTAAAAATGGCTTTTTCAAAGGTAACAGTTTGAAAACTTGCATCGGAAAAGTTCACATGTGAAGGAAATTTCGCTTCATTAAAATACGTAAGGCTTTCAAATCGAGCATACCAACATAGGATTTCTCTTCTAAAATTAGTTCTCATAAATAGTGCATATTTTTTAAATGTTGTTTTAAAAAAGTTAACTGCCAAAACACTCATTTCATTAAAATTAGCTTCCTCTAAAAAAATCGTTTCTCCAAAATTAGCATATTTAAAGAACATTGCTTTTTCAAAGGTAACAACACCAAAAAAAGTTGCTTTTGTAAGAAACAGATCGCCTTCAAACCTGGTATTTTTGAAGCTTGCGCTATTAAATTTGCTATTATCAAATTTTGCATCCCCTTTAAAAATTATTTCCTCAAAATTAATAAATCCATAAAATATTGCTCCTTTAAAATTTGCATTTAAGAAGATATCAACTCCAAATTCTTTTTTAAAATCTATAACACTTCCAACAAAGACAAAACTTTCAAAGTTGTAATCATTGTTTTCTTTTCCAATCTGTTCTATATATTCTTTTAGTGCCGGCTTAAATTCCTCTTCAGTCTTCTCTTCTGCACTTGCATGAAAAATACAATATTCTGATTTTTTATGATTTGGTCTTCCGCAAATTGGGCATTTAATAGAATGCTTTTCTTCCTTTTTCATAAATGACTCCTTGAGTATTTTATATTTTAAAGCCTCAATATAAAAATAAAATACTATATGTTAAATTCTTCTTTTCCAAAAAGATCTTTAGTTAAGTTCAAAAATTCTTAAAATTATCAAGCTAAATATTTTGGCGAAAAAACAAAACTTTTCTTATAGTACGTAAATATCACAATCCAAACAGAAATAAAAAATATTAATTAAGTAACTATAAAAGATGATCCTGTGGGTTTTATGATTTATTGTTCTTTTTTTCTTTTTTAATTCTAGCTGCATTAATTACTTCTTCCATGCTTTCTTTACGTTTTTGCCTAACAACATACCAATCGTTTATTAGAGTTTCTATTAAAACAATTAGAAGTTTTGCTTCATCAGGTTCAACATCAATAATTAGATCTATGTCTTTTTCCATATGTGCACCTATATTTCCTATTTGACGTACAGCATCAATAGCTTTCCATGTAGTAGGGTCTACCTTATTTTTAATAGCATCGATTTCATTGATTAATCTATCTTCTTTGATTCTCCAAAAATTTCGAATCATACCTTGTAGGCAGCGGCGGGCTAAAGTGGCAGATGCTTTTGGAGATAAATCTCTAATCAAGCAAGCTTCATTATAATCTGCAATAATTGGCGCAGGAATATAATTTGGAAATATCTTTGCTTCAGCTGCGGGAATAAGGTGAAATATTTTTTTCGGTTTTGAAACTGGTTCGAAATGCCCTGAAATGGTTACTCTGTGATCATAAAGAGACAAGGTTAGAGTGTATTCTTTACATTTTGGGTTTGGACAAGTAATGGTTTCTACATTTATAAATTGATAGCCATACTTATTGTTATCATCAAATTTAAAAACCTCAGAAGAATAATTATCATTTCCTATAGTTGCGTTGTGACTGCAAAACGGACAACACCACGAAAAACTCATTTTTCTCTCCTTTTATTTTTTTTAAATTCCTTTGGAATGTTCATATTCATTTATCTCTTAAGATTTTGAAGTATCTTAATTATTTTTTCTGCTGTTTTTCCATAGGATAACGCTTGCTCAACGGAAACTTTATATTTACCATCTCTAGCGTGAGCTACTTGATTTCTCACGACTCTTAAATCATCCAAAATTGCAAATATAGTTTTATCTAAATTGGCATATTTTTTTAAACACTCTATATTATGAATAACAGAACGATATGATGGCAACTCGGGAGAAATAGCAAGCCGCATAATAGCTGAACTAATTGCTGCTTCAATTGTTGACCAAGCAATAAGTATTGCACCTTCCGGTGAACGTGGAGAAATATCAGCAATTTGTTCTTCGAGGGATGCATAAATTATACGTTCGCTTTCGGGTATTGTTTTGCTCTCAATGGTTTCCGGTAAAGCATCTGCAGAAGATTGAAGTCTTTCAAATTCCATTTCTAAATCTTTATAACGAAATTTTGTTAAAGATACCAAAATTTTACTTAACGGATTTTTAAGAATAAAGACAATTATCAAAACAATTGCTGGCCAAGCTAAAGAGGAAATTATAGATGATATAAATTCAAATAATGTCATTTTTATTTTACCTCTCTAAAGTACAAGCTCAATGTCGGTAGTGGAGCATAGTGAATTTACCAGTCCAATTTAATTAAGTTGTTATACAAATTCCTCATTCGCTTTTGAGTTTAAACTTTTTTTCAGACCATATACCTTCAGAGTAATCCATATAACTACCTTCATATTTAATGATAATAAAAATAAGACGGTAGAATAGGGTTAAACAAGTATCAATCTGATCTATATACTTTTGAATTGCAATTGGATCTTGGTTCAGTTTATCAGGATGGACTGATTGGTTGCGCAGCTTCCCCCATTCATTCATCATAGCTTTATTCAGCCATTTCTTTTGGACCATTTGGTTTAATGCACCTTTTGGGGAAGTATTCTTTAATAAGCCTATACTGCCGAAAAGACGACCCTTAATTCTTTCACCTAAATCACTATTTTCTATTAACTGTTTTGCTTCTTCGGCTTGCTGTAAAATATTTTCATCTGCCAATCCTAGCTGGCTAAAATATGACTTTAGGATCCCCTCAATAGAAACACCGATCGAAAGGGAAGAGTTCATAATACTGCTTTGCCATGCTCGATTAATTTTGTGCCAAAAACCAAATAAATCAGAAAAAGGAGCTTCGATGTTTGCAAGATATTTCTCAAGGAAACAGTTAAAAGATTTAAATTCATTTTTAGTGAATTGTTTGAAAGGAGGGAAGAGTTTTTTATTGATAAAAGAATTATCTACAGATTTTATTTTTAATATATCTTTATCTTTTTGAGTATTTTCAATGACTATTGGTCGAACAATAAAACCAGTAAAAATACTCAGCACTTCAATCAATTTTAAATATAAATCCTTATCAAGGTTCTCTGTTTTTGCTTTTGCGTATATTATTAAATAGTTATCATAATTTTTGAATTCAAAATCAATCTCATTGGCCGAAAACACAGTTCCATTTAGACACCATCCACCGTTCGGTAAATCTTCTGCTTTATTGCAAGGTATTTTATATTGACCCGGTACGATAATATATAAATAGTTTTTCTCAGTATTTGACCGAGCTTTATTTAATTCAATATTTTCAATATCGTCCAACGTTGATTTAATTACCATGCTTGCGGTATGAGGCGATGCATTAACAGAAATCCAAATATTATCTGCAAACCATTCATTACCTAACATATCATTAGCCCTGAGAGTAAAATAATTATCTTCTGTAATAATTTTTCCCGGTGGAAGTTGTTTGAATGGATGTGAAAGTTCTTTCTTTATGTCATTTATTTTCGCGTATAGTTTTAACTGTAACATCCCGTGCAAGTCTTGGTAAATCGTGCCAGGGCCTGTATATATAATAGGATCTTTATCTGTTTTTTGAGTCAAACAAATATCAAGGCAATCAATTTCGAATGAATTTGAAATAAATTTACTAATTGTTTTTTTATTAAAATTCAAGGTGTTAATCCTTTATCTTATCTACATAACATCCAGAATTACCGACTGGATAAGTGGCTTGAGTTGTTAGAAATTCTTAATTATAGAAATTGAACTATCAGTTCTCTTGTTCCTTTTATAAGTTCTCCAACATCTTGAATGTCAAATTTTTCCCATTCAGCGTGTAGAGAATGATTTCGAACACTTGCAAATCCCTTGACACGCTTAGCTTTTACTGGCGTAAACACTTCTTTTTTTATTAATTCATTAATCAGTGATTCTAGAGACAAACCTTTTGGATCAATATCGTTTCTATTTGCAATTTTTTTAACGGTATCTTCAAGAACGACGCTAGCTAAAACAGAAGATTCTATTTTTTTATTACCTTTATGGAATTGAGTTGCATGATCTAGAAAATCATCGAACGTTTCGGCAACAACTATATATTCTATTTTACGAAGAAGACCGGCCTTCCATTCTTCGAGTGCAGAGTTCAATAAGCCATACATTTTTTGAACAACTATGGTGGGGATACCATTTTTCATGTCTTGGTCATTCAACAATCTATTGCACTCAGCTATGAAAATATTATTAGCCGGAGCGATTAAATTCACCAGATTGGTAACCGAACTAAGCCACTGATGATATTCGGCTATACGTCTTCCTTCAACCCAATCAGCTAGACCATATTCGTCGTAGGGAAACGAATTGGTAAGTTTTTGTCCTGTCGCTAATAATTCTGTAAATCTCTTTTCAATATTTTCTTTCATTTTTATACCTCAACAATTAATTTACGAATTCATTTTTTATAGTCTTCTGTATTGATTATTTTAATAACACCATACAATTTCATATTATATTGGAATTAGTCTTTCACCTTTGGCATACTTTAATTTATAAAATATGCAAAGGTTTGGTAAAAGTATGCTAAAGGATTTTCCTCTATTTTAGTCTTGTAAGAATTGCCCCGTCGGTACTTTTTTGTATAAAGCTTTCCAGAGTTCTGTCCGGTAACAGTCCTTTTGCCTGAAAGTTTGGATAGGTTTGGTATCTTACCTCTTCGGCTATTTTTCTTTATATGATGGAAAGAAAAAGTCTCTCCTGTTACCTTCATTCAGGTTACAATATTTAGTTTTAGGTTAAGTAATGATAGAAGATTGATGCTTAGATGATTAGTATAGTTATAAGAATATTACTTAGTGGGTCTCTTGGAATAAAGAAAGAGTGCTACTCTTAAAATAAATCTTAGATAATATAGCTTTTTATTTTAGTATAATGATATTATAGGTATTCTGCTTTTACGTAAAATAGTCTTATTTGTTTTTTTAATGCACTATTCACTGTTTATTATATACTGCAAACCTATTTAAAAATCCTTCTTTTTCTGCAAAATAATGCATAAAAATAAAAAAGCCCTTCGGCAAAATGCAAAAGGGCTGGGAATTGTCAGGCTCCTCCCAACAAAACGATTTTGTAACTTTTTGTTGGGGTGAAATTATAGAAGAATTACGAAACACTTATAAACCAAAGGAGTTAATTAATGTTCCTGTTAGTGTTCCGAATAATGTGTAGTTAAATATAAGCCCTAAAATCCTAAGGGATTTATTTGCTAACATGGTAATTATATAAGATAATAGGAGAATATAGTAGTAAAATAGAGCATATTAGAGTATATGAGGTTAAAAGCAGTGATTTTCAGGAACCATGAAAAATAATCATCAATTTAAACGTGTATTAAGCCCTTGTTTTAAGATGGCTGGTATGATTCATCGTATTTTATAAATTCGTCTCGTATACGCAAAAATAGAGGTTTTTTCAAAAACGTTAAAACCCTTATATATCAATGGTTTCATTGATTTCTTGCATAATCTACGCGTAAATCATTGATTGTTTTCTTAATTTCTTTGATTTCAGCAGTAATATTCTGGGAAAATTCCTTTTGATTCTTTACGATTTCGGTAATAAAATACTCTAATTTCCATACCAGGTATACAGAAAGCACCAGGGGAAAGCCGTTATTTGCTATTAATTTTAGTACATATTCAATATCCAATTAATTTACTTCCTTTCCAAACCCGCTTTGGTCCAGGCCTAATATCAAGATGTAAGAAATTTTTCTTTTCATAATACCCAATACCATTAAATCCAATTTCATGAGCAAAAGTGAGAAGATCATAAAGCAAAAAATCGCCTGCGTGGATATCTACCGCCATACCCAGGAGATGGTAAGAACCGGAAACTCCCCCTACTCTTTTATTTTCTTCCGGACACCGGTAACCGGAATTGATATATATTGACCTATTTATAACCATCCTTAGATGATTTAACCTGGTAAAAAGGTCCGGAGACAACATAACCCGCCTGCAACAGGGACACTCAAATTCATATAATGAAAAATATTCAGTTAATTCTATATCATTAATTATATCCATTATTTATATTTTAAAGCCCTACCATTCCTTACTACATCCGGCATAGCCTTATATATAATTTCATTCACCTCCGGGACAGTCGCTTTCATCAGATCCTTTACATAGGAAATTTCGCCCTCTTTTAATTCAACTTTTTGCTTCCTTAATATTTCAATTAACTTTACCCAGGCTATTTTCCATTTTTCCTCACCATTTCCTATCCCCAGTTCTTCTTCGGCCCAAAGCATAGCCGCCAGTATTGCCTCTTTTATTTTGTCTGTCCTATCCTGGCCAAATTTATTGATCATAAATTTGGAGGCCAGGCCAACCAGAAAAACAAGAGTGAAATCTAATAGATATTTCGTGATAAAACCTTCTAACATTTATTACTCCTTTCTACCTCCCAGGGAAGGTCCGCGGCCCTTCCAAGGAGAAATATTACAATATATTAAAGTTATACATCCACAACATCAGTAGACTTGTAATCAAGGATTCTGGCATTGACTTTAGCCACTAGGTCATTGCCGTTATTATGGAAGATATTCTTGGCGATAATCGTATCCATAACTCCTTCTATAGCTGTATCTTGTGCAGCTAAGTCTGCATAATCTCCATCATCTAAATTTTTGGGATTGTCCAAAGTGAGGTTGACAGTTTTTGCAGCACTATCCCTGAATTGCAGATAGAGTCTTTTGTAACTAGTTACATCCCCTAATTCGGTAGCCATTATTTTTTTCACCTCCTTCTTAAGGATTTACCAGAAGGCAAATCCGTTATCGTTTTTTAGTTTTAGTGGTTAGCCGTTCCTTTGCTTTTATATCCCCCCTTCCCTGCTAACGGCTATTCACTATCCAATAATGACTAATTTACTATTCAGTAAGTTGGGATTCTTTTCCAAGTCTAAGCTCATCTACAGTGTACTTCTGCAGGCCTACTATAGCGGTAGCTACATCATAGATATCCTGATCCAAAGCGGCTGATTTGATTCTTGCAAAAGACTTGCTGTTGATGGTAGGTGCTCCGGACTCCGGATTGGTGCCTACTACCAGTCTAAATTGTAGGGCCGAATCACGGGGGACGGTTATTACTGTTGCCATTTATTTTTCACCTCCTTTTTTTGAATTTTGAAACAAGTAAAAACCAAGAAGTATATTAACATATTATCATATTACCATATATAAGTCAATATTAGCGCATTATCTGCTTATTTAATGCATATAGGTTCTTTTTTCTTTGATTTACTTTGAATTACTCACTATATTTACAATATAAAGGGATCTTCCCGATGCAAGAAGGACACCTTAACTTGCCTATATGTAACACTATTATTTGTAGAATTATTAAAAAGGGTTTATGATAGGCAGTAGTTCGATTATTTTAAGTTATCTGAAATTTTGGCGGTATAACGGAGAAGAGCAAATGGTTCAAAACATGGCAAATCTCAAAACAATAACAGTAGACGGCGAACTTATCAATAAGCTCAAGCCGGCGATTAATGCGGCACTGGTATATGAAGCGGCAACTCATGGGAAAAGAAAACTTGGCATTACAGGTGAAGTCGGCGAACTCTTGGCTTGTCACCAACTTGGATTTAAATTAGTATTAGATTATCTTTCAAAGGGTTTTGATGCTGTGACCGAAGATGGTTTGCGAGTTCAAATTAAGACCCGCCGAAGTGATTCTGTGGGGTTACCTCGGAATGCAGGTCGGACGGGTCATTTTTCTAAACATGAATTTGACTTCGCACTACTTGTCTTGCTTGACAACAAATATCAACTCTGTGAAATTTGGCGTGCTGATTATAATAAGTTAAAGCCAATTATAGAAAAGCAAAAGCATCAGAGTCCCAGTTTGTTATCTTTCAAACGTGTGGGAGAAAAGATATTCGATAATAATCATCAAAACATCATATGAAATAGCAGTTTTCACCATTTTGATATAAAAATTCCCCATATAGAATATATAGTGATTTTTAGCCTATTCTATTAACCTATTACAGTAATCCTGGACCATCTCCGGCTACTTTTCCCATGCTCCCCCGAAACTACCACTGTAAATAATCATATCAAGAGACCGCCCGCCAGGAGCTTTTTTTGCTAAGGAGCTGTAATTGAAAGCCTGCCAATACATAACAAGATTCTATCGGACATTCTACAAGAAATAATTCCCTGTCAATCTTATCCGATAAAGCTTTGTTATGTATAGCAAAAAAAACATTATATTTTTAACCAACCAAAAGCTTTTTAGCCTGGTTAAAAATATAAAGGCGGGCTCAATCAGATATTTTTTGTCATAGGGTTAAATTTATATTTCTAATAATCGAATGCCTCCCCAGACAGGTTTAGAATGGCCCTTCTAAATATTTAGAGAGGATGAGCCCCGGATCATCAAAAGATACCAACAAAGAAAAACAGGATAGCGCGTGAATAAATTCTATAGGATAATCCATCTGACTCCAAACTTTAAATCCATCCTGGGCCAGCCAGGCAATGCCTACCTTTTTGTAATATTTAGGTTTTTTGATATCCCCTTCAGCCTGGCTGCAGGCAATGATACAAGGCTTCTCCCTTTCAAGATAAAAAGACCGAAAATAATTTAAAACTCTGGTAGGGGCATTCCCCGCTCCAAAACCATAGACGCAAACTATCTTTTTGCCTTCGCTGAGCTTTTGCTCCACACCGGGTAGGCACATAAACCAGCCTATTTTTTCGCAGATTTCTCGTACCTTTTGTGAATTATAACTTAGAACCTTGTTTATCCCATCGGAAGGAGCATACTCTATCTTTGATGAAAAATTTCTCCTCTTACCTTTAAGAGCCCAGTCAGGATTAAAATAGACTGGTACACCGTTAGTGGTAATAAATATGTCCGGATGTAAGGCATGAGCTTTATGTGCGCGGGCGCCGGGATTTAATTTCCAATTACAATAAATCCATACTCCGGGAAAGTCTGAGCATACCACTTGAGCAGCCCCACGTAGATTTACCGTAACATCTTCCGGCATATAGTCCAGGGTAAGTTGGCTTCCGGTAATAACTATGGGAATAGGAATTTGAGGGAAACAAATACTGAGCCAGGATGATAGATAAGCCATAGTGTCTGTTCCGTAAAGAATAAGCACGCCATCAAGGCCTTTTTGAAGTTCTTCTACTATGATAGAAGTGATTTTTAGCCAGTGTTCCGGACCAAGATTAGAACTATCTTCTCCCGGCATTCCTAAAGGTTCCTGACAGATTAATTCTACTTTTTTATCCTGAAAAAATTTTTCTACATAACCATGCAGGGATTTAAACATTTTATTGTTCGGTCCGGCAACCTTGCCCTTGCCCTGAAAACCACTGACTATAGTCCCTCCTGTAAAAATCACTAACACTCGCTTTTCCCGCTTCATTTCTACCTCCTTTACTACTCATAATATTCCCTAAAAAAGTGGCTTTTCGATACTAACTAACTGATAAATTTGTACCGTCCCTTGTCAGGTTAATTTAAACTCTGCCCAATGATAATTATTAGGCCCTTCTTTTTTCGCCAAGTACATGGCCTTATCTGCGCTTTTTATCAAAACCTCTTCTTCATCGCCGTCATCAGGATATAAAGCTATTCCAATACTTGTATTTACATATATCTGATTGCCCTTAATTAAGAAAGGATCACCAAGGGAATGAAGTATTTTTCGGGCAACATCTACAGCATTCTCTCTGGGCTGAGCAAGTCGGGGCAATAAAATAATGAATTCGTCTCCTCCTAAACGACAAATGGTATCGGCTTCCCGCAGGAGTTCATTGAATTTTTTTGCTACTTCCTGAAGTAACTGATCTCCAATATCATGGCCAAATTTATCATTAACTTCTTTAAAGTTATCCAAATCCAAAAACATCAGAGCAAATTTCTTCTTTTCTCTTTTAGCATAAGCTATTTCCTGTCTTATTCTATCATAAAATAAAACTCGATTTGGTAACTTAGTTAGATAGTCATAGAGGCTAAGAAATTTCAATTTTTCCTCTGCTTGTTTCCTCTCAATTGCAGTAGCTATCTGTTGAGAAACAAATTCTATAAGTTTAATATCTTTTTTAGAGTAAAGGTTCGGATCAGTGTAGCTTTGCAAAATCATGGATCCGATAATCTTATTTTCTATCTTTAATGGAACACCTAACCATATCTGTTTGTTGGTTATAACATCATAAGAATTAAAATCTCCCCGGTCAATCATCCTTTTATATTTACTATAATTCAATAGTAATGAATCCCCGGTTTTAAAAATATAGCTAAAAATACTATCGGAGATACTGTATTTTGAGACTAAGAAATCCTTGTCTCTTTCTCCTGTTTCATCGGCGTAATAAGAAAAATAAAGTTTGTTCTTCTCTTCATCGAATAAGGCAATGTAAAAATTAGTCGTATCGATAATAGTACTGAGCTCTTCGCGAATAACTGGATAGAGTTGTGTTAAGGAAATATCGGAGTTAGCTGCCCGGGAAATATTATATAATACGTTATTTATCGTTTCATCTTCTTTACGATTAGTAATATCATTTAGTAAAAATATTTTTCCGGTAATTTCCCCGTTCACCTGGTTTAAGGTAACAGAAACAGAAACATGGATAAATTTATCATTCTTTTTCTTTGCTATCAATTCCAAATCGGTAAAAACACGGCCACTGCCCAAAATTTGTGTATGCCAATTAGTCAATGTCTTTTCAATATGTTTACCTCTCATCTCCTCAAGTTCATAGCCAAAAAGCTCTTCAAATCGTTTATTTACCTCCAGAACAATACCATCCATATCGGTATAGGCCAATGCTTCCGGCGAATTTTTAAATAGACCGATAAACTCCTGCCTACTTCGTTGAAGTGCTTGTTCGTTCTTTCTAAACCTGGATGTATCACTAAAAACAGGTTTTGCCCTTAAATCTGTTTTATTAATTTTATTATTAGGACTACTCGATTTTGCTTTTAACCGACTGAATTTATTTACCAATTTATTTAAATAACTAATGCTTTTTCTTTTTTTCCTCATTAATCCGTCTCTTTTCCTTTTTTCTTTAGAGGTGTCTATATATTTATACCACATAATTTTTAAAAATCCTCTTTTTGTAGAGATAAAAATTCAGCAGACGATTAAATTATTTTATTTTCTAATTTCTATTATAAAATAATATTAAATGTCAGATGAAGAATAAAAAGAAGAGATAAATTATGGTTTCAGAATTTAATAAAATAGAATTTAAGGAATTCTTTTGATTTTTTTTTGTTTTTGGGGGACGGCCCTTTGTTTCAAAAATAATTCAAAGAACCGTCCCCTGATTCACTGATTTACTTTATTCGGTAATAACTTTTAAGGGAACAGGAATAAATTCTACACCTAGTTCTACGCCATTTACTACTAAATAACCGTTCATTACTCCCAGAACTCCCATCATCCAGGGTTGCTGAGCAACCGTAGCTTTCATATCTCCTGCTTTGACAGCATCAAGAGCATCAGGTACAGCATCAAACCCTACCACAAACATCTCATCCTGCCTTTTGGCTGCTTTTATAGCTTGAATAGCACCTAGAGCCATCTCATCATTGTGAGCAAATACTGCATCAATTTTTGGTTGAGCCTGTAGGATATTTTCCATCACGCTCATTCCCTTAGCCCTATCAAAATCAGCAGTCTGTTTTGCAGCTAATTTGATACCAGAGAATTTAGCAACATAAGTTTCAAAACCTTGACCTCTTTCCCGAGCAGCAGATGAACCGGTAATTCCTTCTAATTCTACCACGATACCTTTTTCTCCTAATTGCTCTACCAGATAAGCTGCAGCCATCCCTCCTCCTTTAACATTATCGGAAGCAATATGCAAGGCAACATCTCCACCGCTGACACTACGGTCAATAGTTAAGAGAGGAATACCGGCTTTATTAGCCTGTTCGACTGCTGGAACCAAAGCATCGGCATCAGTAGGATTCAAGAGAATAACATCAACTTTTTTCTGGATTAAGTCTTCGATATCAGATACCTGTTTAGCCGGGTCATTCTGAGCATCCATTACTACTAATTCCACATCAAGGACTTTTGCCTGCTCTATGGCACCATCCCTTAAGATTACAAAGAAAGGATTATTCAAAGTAGAAACTGATAATCCCACAGTCATACTGCTCGCAAAAGCCGAAACACTTAAAATTGCTACCAAACAAAGTGCAAGTAATAATTTTTTCATTTGAAAAACCTCCTTATTTTTTTAAGATACAGTAACGTTAATTAACAAAGACTCTTTTTTCTATTCTTTCACCCCCTTTTTTTTGGCAATTTCTCATTTCTTGCCACTTTGAGCTACTGTTACAGCTATTAGGATGACTATCCCTTTTACCACTTGCTGGTAAAAAGATGAAACATTAAGCATATTTAATCCATTGTTTAAGATACCCATAATAAAAGCCCCGACCAGAGTACCCCATAACTCTCCTTCTCCTCCAAAAAGATTAGTTCCACCCAAGACTACAGCTGCAATAGCATCTAACTCATAACCCATACCAGCCGTTGGTTGGGCAGAATTAAGCCGGGAAGCCAGAACCATTCCAGTTAATCCTGAAAGAAAACCACTAATAGCAAAGGTAGAAATAATAACATTATTTACTTTTATTCCTGATGCACGAGCAGCATTAATATTGCCACCGGTGGCGTAGACATATCGGCCAAAACGGGTTAATTTTAAAACAATATATGCTAATATAAATATAATTAACATCAAAATTATAGGGAAAGGAACGTTTCCTATGTATCCTCTTCCTAAAAAAGCAAAAGAAGAAGGTAAGCCAGTAATCGGGCGTCCATCGGTATAAACCAGGGTTCCTCCTCGAGCTATAGCCATCATGGCCAGAGTTGCGATAAAGGAAGGTATCTTTAATTTAGTAATGACTATGCCATTAAAAGCCCCTAAAGCAGTTCCCAGAGCCAGTCCGGCAAGAATACCAAAAAATATTCCCCCGTTTTGCATTACTCCAGCTCCTACTGCTCCGGAGAAAGCTAAAACAGAACCAACGGAGAGGTCTATGCCAGCCCCCAGAATCACAAAGGACATACCCACAGCCAGAAAAGCAACAATAGAAGTCTGTCTCATTACAATAAGCATATTGGATATAGTGAAAAATCGCTCGGATAAAACAGAAAACCCAGTAATTAATCCGATTAAACCGATTAATATTCCATATCGCCGAATCATGTCTTTAAACTGTAAATTTTTCATATCAAGACACCTTTTTCCTTATAGCAAATTTTAAAATATCTTCTTCTGTTGAATTCTCCGGATCTAATTCTGTAGTAATTCTTCCTTCGCTCATTACTAAAATTCGATGAGCAATCCCTAATATTTCTGAAAACTCAGAAGAGATAAAGATTATCCCTATCCCTCTTTGGGCGAGAGTATTAACAATATTATAAATTTCTAATTTAGCTCCTACATCTATCCCTCTGGTGGGTTCATTCATAATCAAAATCTTAGGCCTGGTGAGCAGCCACTTACCAACCACCACCTTCTGTTGATTACCTCCGCTTAAAGACTCTGCTTTCTGGGAAAAAGAAGCAAAACGAATAGATAACTCTTTCTGTGCTTCTTTGGCCAGCAACAATTCTCTCTTCAGGTCAATAAAATATTTCCTGGCAATATCCCGGTAAAGTGCTGGAAGAGTAAGATTTTCTAATACACTTCTAACAATGACTAATCCCAATTCCCTTCGGTCTTCAGGTAATAAAGCCAGACCGTGTTCAATGGCTTTAAAAGGGGAATTTATATCTACTTTTTCTCCTTCTATATATATCTCTCCTGTATCTAAACGGTTTAAACCGAAGATAGCCAAAGCTACCTCTGAAAGACCGGAACCTACCAGACCAGCCAGACCAAGAATTTCTCCTTCTTTAAGTTGAAAGGAGACATCTGAAAATTGTCTTTCTTTATTGATTTTTTTTACTTCAAAAATTACTTTACTTTCTTCTTTCTGTTTGACCTTGGGGGGGAAGATAAATTCTAAAGAACGGCCGACCATATTATTAATCACCTGATTACGGTCAATCTGAGCTACCGGTTTAGTCAAGATTAATTCTCCATCCCGCAGAATACTTACTTTATCAGCTATCTCAAATATCTCTTCTAAGCGGTGAGAGATAAAAAGTGTGGTAACCCCCTTGTCTTTTAGTCCACGAACTACCTCAAAGAGACGGCTGGTTTCCTCTAAAGTTAAGGCAGCAGTAGGTTCATCCATAATAATAATTTTAGAATTTAAAGATAAAGCTTTAGCAATTTCTACCACTTGCTTCTGGGCAACAGTTAAATCTCTTATCTTTAAGTGGGAATCTAAATGGAACATCTTAAGAGAATCTAAAATTTTCTCAGTTTGTTTATACATTAAGTTACTATCCATGAAGGATAAAAGTCCTCTGGTTAATTCCCGGCCTAAAAAAATATTTTGAGCCACATCTAAAGTAGGAACTAAACTAAATTCCTGGTGGATTAAACTAATTCCATAGTGATAACCGTCAGAAGGAGAATTAATTTGAGCTTCCTGACCAAATACTTTAATAATCCCGGTATCGCGGAGCAATTCCCCTACCGCTATTTTCATCAAAGTCGATTTGCCAGCCCCGTTTTCTCCTACAATGGCATGAACATCAGCTTTTTTTATCTGAATACTGACGTCTTTTAAGGCCTGCACCCCGGGGAAACTTTTAGAAATATTAATAAATTCTAAGGCTAAATCGTTCAAAATGTCACTCCTGAGATTAGAATAATATTGGCATAAGGACTACATTCTCCCGTCCTCACAATCGCTCTGGCCTGTTTGGATAATTCCCTTAACTCTTCATGGGTAATAAACTTAACTTCTCCTATTAATGAGGAAATCAAATTTAGGGTTTGAGGGTTTTTCTCTTTAATTTCTTTGGCCACATAGGCCTCTTCGACTTCTAATTCGGAAAGGACTGCCCGCAGGACTTCTGCAAAAGAAGGGATTCCACTCTTTAGGGTTAAATCAATTCTTTCAACTTCTTGGGGAATGGGCAATCCGGCATCAGCAATAATTAACATATCCCGATGTCCCATCTCAGAGATAACCCTATTAAGCTGAGAATTTAAAATGCCTCCTTTTTTCATATCTATACCTCCCATCTGCTTACTGAACCCCGTTCAATAAGCTCAGTTTCAAACTCTACAGATTTTTTTATTTTCTTCTTATTTATAAGTTTTATTAAAGTTTCAACTGCCTTCTGTCCCATCAGGTAAGTAGGCTGAGCAATGGTGGTCAAGGGTGGATAAGTACAATCCGAAAAGGGTATGTTATCAAAACCGATTATGGATATATCTTCTGGTACCCGGACCTTTAGTTGGGTAAAGGCTTTTAAAGCCCCGATAGCCATCAGGTCATTAGCGGCAAAGATAGCCGTAGGTAGATCTCCAGAATTTTGTAGCTGCGGCCAATAGACTATTATCTTCTGATAAGCAGTATCCAGGCGAAAATCAGCCGTTAATTCCTTTTTCCAACTTATACGGGCTTCTTTTAGGGCAGAAAGATAACCTTTTTCTCTTTCCTGATTAGTTCTGGTCCCTTCTATTCCGGCTAAATACATTATCTTCCTATGCCCCATTGTCAGCAAATATTTAACTGCAGAATAAGCCCCGGAAAAATTGTTGACCTTAACGATGGGAGTTGTCATTCCATTTATTTCTCTATCAATAAGCACTATATTCATCTTTTCAAGCAAGGACAGCTCTTCTTTGGGAAACTCCTTCTCCCGATAACCAGCTACCGTCAAAATTACTCCATCTACCCGCCGGGAATATAAAAGCTTTAAATAACGACCTTCCTTTTCCTGGCTATCATCTGAGTTCACCACCAATACGCTGTATCCATGCTTTTCACAAATATCCTGAACCCCTCTTACCAGGTTAGAAAAAAATATATTGGTTATATCCGGTATGATTAAACCTATATAATTTGTCCTTCTCCTGGGCATACTTGCTGCCATCATGTTAGGAATATAAGACAATTCTTTTACCGTATTCGCAACCTTCTGGCGGGTATCTTCTGCTACTATTTCGGGGGAATTCATTACTCTGGACACCGTTGAGGGTGAAACACCCGCTATTTTTGCCACATCATAAATAGTACACTTTTTTTTCATTCCAATTTTTTCCAATCAATTTCAGATTTTTTGGGGAAAGATATTGCTGCCCCTTTCTTCTGGATAGAGTAGGAAGCAGTTAGATTTCCTATCTTAATCGCCCGGGGAATATCTCCCCACTGAATCATTCCATGCAAAAAACCGGCGACAAAACAATCCCCGGCTCCGGTAGTATCTACTACCTGTTCCACAGGTACAGCCGGGAAAGAAAGTAATTTTCCCTCATTTTCATATACTGCACCTTGTTTGCCTAATTTAACAATAATTTCTTTTACTCCCCGGGATTTAAGGATATGAATTCCTTTTAAAACATCCTCGGTATGGGTAAGTTCTTTTAATTCTATTTCGTTAGGAAGAAGATAATCTACCAATTCCCAGAGATGGTTATTGCTAAATTTTTTTACCGGGGCAGGATCCATCACGGTCTTTAAGCCATGTTTTTTGGCAATTTTTAGGGCTGATAGAATTGATTTCAGGGGGACTTCAAATTGAGTTAAAAGCCAGGAGGCATCATCAAAGAATTTTTCATGCTGAATAATAAAATCTTCATCAACTTCTCCATTGGCTCCGGGATAGATTACGATAGAATTCTGACCCTGGGCGTTGACCCAGATAGAGGCAGAACCGGTAGAACTTTTCCGGCTTTTAGAAATTCCGGTGGTATCTACTCCGTTTTCTTGCAGTGAGGAAAGGGCAAAATCACTGAGGGCATCTTTTCCTATTTTGCCTAACATCAAAGTAGAAACGTCTAACTTGGCCAGGGCGATTGCCTGATTGGCGCCCTTACCTCCTTGAAAGATACCAAAATCATTACTAACGAGAGTTTCACCGGGTTGAGGGTAGCGAGAGACAAAGGAGACAAAATCTATATTGATGCTTCCTAATACCAGCACTTTTTCCATAACTTCTCCTGTTTATGAAATCGTTTTCTGATATCGATTTCATAATAGCATTAATTTTCTCTCCTGTAAAGAATAATTTTTAAAAAAAATGGGTTGCTGAGCAAAAAAGTTCCTTTTTTACAAATTTTTTATATGAAATAATATAAAATAATCTTGTCTAAAATTGTTGTTTTTGGGGAATAATATAAATAGAGAGAAAAGAAATTTGAAAAAAGAATAAATCACTACTAAAAAGTTGATAAAGGCAAACTATCTGAAAGGATAGGACGCAAAGTCATGGGTCTAAAGTGCTTCTGTGCCAAGACCGCCAGACTACCGGCTTTTTTTATTTAGAAACACTTTGTTAATACTCTCTTTTCTAAATAGAAAAAGCCCCCAATAAAAAGGGGGATAACTGAAATGATTATTTCCAGAAAAAGTATATTTCGCACAGCGGTATTAATTTCCTTAACTATTGTAACCTTAGTTTATGGAGTAACCTATTTCATAGATATTGAAGATGTAAATATTTACAGTAAAGAAATTAATATCGATGAATATATTGAAGATGTAAACATTTTAACCATTAACGGAAATATTAATCAGATCTGTGATTCATCAACAGGAGTATGCACCCCACCTCCCGGTTGGTATTCAACAAATAACTAATACCAATACTAATGCTAAAAAAGCCTTAATTTTGAGAACATTGCCCAATTCTCGAATTAAGGCTTTTTTTATTTTTAAGAATCTCAGAGAGCAGGCTTATAAGCAGAAATCTTAATGCTTGCTATTTTTATATCTGATTCTTCAAGAATTTGCTTGATATCCTTGCTTATTTCCGGTGTTGATTTAATAAATGACTCTAACTCATCCGATTGGTATGTTTTGCGCTCAGAAACTTTTACTTTTTCAAGTCCTGCTTTACGCAGTCCGGAAAGATATTCCTTTTCACTGATCACTCCGGAAATACAGGCACTGTATAAGTTTTTATTTTTTCTCAACCATTCTGGAATGTTCTCACCTACCATATCTGAAACTACCATCCGACCTCCTGGTTTTAGTACACGACTAATCTCAGAAAACACCTTCTCTTTCTCCGGAGAAAGATTAATAACACAGTTAGAGATTACCCAGTCAACCGAAGATGATTTAACAGGAAGGTCCTCGATTAATCCTTTACGCACTTCAACATTGTTGACTCCAGCAGCCTTGATATTCTCCTCCGCCTTGCTAATCATCTCTTCGGTCATGTCCACACCGATGACCTGCCCTGAGGGTCCCACCTTACGGGCAGCAATCAAAAGATCAAGCCCGGCTCCCGGACCCAAGTCAAGTACAACATCACCTTCTTTGACTTCACTATAGGCCAATGGATTTCCACAACCGAAAGTTGTAATACCAGAATCTGTTAGAAGATTATTAAGTTCTTCTTTGTTATAGCCGATGTCTTCTGCCTCAATAGAACAACATGTCTCTTCAGAACCACAGCAACAGCTTAGATTTTCCCGGGATATTGCTTCAGCATAAGTTTTTTTAACTTCCTCTCTAATCTTTTTTGCATCAATTTTCTTTTCTTTAGAATCCATAAAATATTCTCCTCCCTGAAAGATTGAAGATAAAAATTCGTATCATATCGACTAATAAATTTCTTTGCTCTATTTCTCTGCAAAGAACATTCATTTATTACAAGGAATTATTTTCTTTATAATAGCTAAACAAACATCGTGCTGAATGCTCTATGACGAAAGGCTGAGTTTCACTTTATAAGCTTTATCGTGCTTAATTTCTAAAAAGTGAAGTGTCCAGAATAGGATAAAACCAATAAATAGAGGAATTGTGGCTATTCGATAAGCCCAAATTAAACTGAACTGGTCTGCAATCCACCCGTAGAGAGTAGGAGCAATTGTGGCAGAAATTCCCTCTACAAAAAGGCTTATCCCAAAAATTTTTCCCTGGCGACTTACTGGACAAATAAAGGTTAACCAGGTACTTTGAGAGGGAAAAAATATTCCTTCTACAATGCCTAAGGTTCCAATAAGTAAGACAATAGATATGGGTTGGGTAATGATAGTGATGCCAAGGACTAAGAAAGTAGTGATAATGGTGGCTGACAATACCAAGATAAGCGGATTGCTTTTATCTATAATTCTACTGGAAATGAGGCTGCCTACTAACATCCCGATAAAAATTATACTGACAATCCAGGCAGAAACCTCGGGTTTTAAACCAAGGTACTCTGTAGCGTAGATCGGGAGAAATGAAAGAACAGCCCAGAATCCCAGGCTTCGAATACCTATACTTATAAAAAATAAATAAATATAACTTTGTTTGATTTTCTTCTCTGCTTCTGTTTTGAGGTTTTTTTCACCCTTTTTTAATTTCAGATATTTGTAGGCTAGAAAATAACCGGGAAAAGAGAGTAATAAGCAGGTTATTTTCCATCCGAATATTTGAACTAAAAGACCGAATAATAAACTTGCAACAACTATTCCGGCTGTTCCTGCAGCAGAAAATAGACTTAAATAATGTCCTCTCTGGTGCTTCTTAGAATTTTCTCTCACCATGGCAGTTGCTAAGGGGTGAAAAGTTGAAACACCAATGGCTAATAAAAACAAAAAAGTAACAATGGTGTGGATATTATTCATCCAGATTAAACTTCCTAAAAAAATAGAAGAACAGATAAATCCACTGGCTATAATCACTTTTTTCTCATATCTATCTCCAAAATATCCGAATACTAAGGAAAAGATAGACCTCAAAGCAACGTGAACAGTCAAGATTAGTCCTGATTGAACATAATTAATTCCGAACTCTTCTCTAAAAAGAGGCAAGAGAAAAGGTATAATGAAAAAATACATATCATTATAGGAATGGCCTAATGCATTTAGTTTTAATTTTGATTTTACATCTCTTCTATCTTTATCTGACATTTTCTTCTTTGACCTCGGATTAATACATTTAAGTAATATAGTCTATTTGTCTTAAAATTACAAGTAATATTTAAAAATACTTCACTTAACAAACCAGGGGATAGTCGTCTTCTGTCAGGCTCTATTTTCTTATTCTTACTACCTGACCTTGATTGGCTTTCTGTAGTTCTTGGGGGGAAATTCTAATGAGGGATCTTTCTGAACCACCTCTTAGGTTTTTTTCTTTTTTTCAAAGTAGCAGGATTATCAAAACCATAAAATAACCGATACTTCTCCTCAAATCTCCTTTATAATGACTCCTTCCCGGTCATTTTTTCAACTTTTACTTTAATAATGATTACTTTTTCCAGAGTATCTTCCGGGTAATGAAATACAGATAAAGAATCATGATTATAATAGTGATGCATTATAATATCCAGGGCTCTTTTCTTTTCCGCAATATCTTTTAAAACAACTGCTGTTCCAAAGACCAGGACACTCTTATACTTCATTTCGGTATTGCATACTTTTTGAGATTGTACCAATTCTACATCCGCATCAAATTCTATACAAACCTTATCATTATTACGAAGAATATCCAGCTTACGTCCTTCCCCGGCTGAATGCAGAAAAATATAATTATCCCGATAACCAAAATTCATGGGTATTACATAAGGTTCATCTTGCCAACACATCGCTACCCGGCAAATAATTGCTTTTTCGATAATGGATACCATTACTTTTTTATCAACTATTTCTCTATCTTTTCTTCTCATAACACCTGTGTTCCCTTCATCTAAGACTATTATTAATTGAATAAAAGGCAAAAATTACTTTCCTGCCAGAGAATTATCTTTTTTTGTCAACCCATAATCCTACGACAGCGCGTACTTCTTTTTAAGAACTACACATAAAACCACGCTTATTCCAGCCATTAACCCCGCGGAAATAAATGTTGAGGTATAGCTTCCTGTAATATCAAACAGCCATGAGCCTACTGCCGGTGCGAGACCACCGATTCCAAAGGCGGTAATTAGTATTCCATAATTGACTCCCAGATGCTTGGTACCAAAACATATAGAAGTCAGTGCTGGAAAGAGAGCCAGCGTAACGGCATAACCCCAGCCCAATAAAGCCGATGCAATATATAATATCGGTAAAGTTACTGCAAAGATATGAAATAATAGAAATGTTATTGTCTGTATAATATAGGTGATAATCATAACTTGTACTGCTCCGAATCTATCACCTAAAAGTCCAGCCGCAGGTCTACCAAACCCATTAAAGCCAGCAAAAATGGACATCGCCAGTGCGGCTTTTACAGGTGATAGACCAAGGATTAAATTCCCATAAGAAGGGATGAGTCCGATGCAGATCAATCCTCCTGCACATACTAATGCCATTGCAAACCACATAATAATAAATATAGGGTTTCTAAGCATCTCCTTTGGTGTGGATTCTTGTCTTACCATTATTGTCTTCCCTGCTTCATTATCAGCCTTCCACCCCGGAGGCGTCCAACCAGTAGGGGGATTCCTTATCAGCCAGGCAGCAAAAAGACTTACTAATGAAGTTATAATACCGATAATAAAAAAAGTTCCTTCTATTCCATAATTAGGGATTAAATACTCTGCTTTGAGAGGTGCGAGGACTAATGCAGCCAATCCAAACCCACTCACACCAACTGAAATGGCAAGCCCCGGTTTATCTGAAAACCACTTTCTAGCAGGTGGAGCAACACAAGCATAAGTCAGCCCACAGGCTATTCCGCCTATAACACTATAGGTTAGAACCAACCACCAAGGATAAGGAAAGCGGTCAACCAATGCGGCCAAGCTGTAGGCTACAAAAAACAATACTGCACCAAGTGCGGAAACTCTTCTTGGGCCAATCTTATCCTGCAGCCTTCCTGCAGGAATCATAAATAAAGCAAATATCAACACAAAAACGGTAAATGGTAAATTAGCCTGCGCTTTCGTCCAACCAAAGCTTTCCTCCATAGGGATAATAAAAACACCCCATGCATAAGAAAACCCTCCCATTAAGGCAAGCAAGAACCCGGCAAAAGGAATGCTCCACCTTGATATAATATATTTCTTAATTTTTTTCTCCTCGTGTGAGTCTGAATCCAATCGGTTCACTTTGTCCATATCTTACCTCCTAAAATTATATCATCTAATTTACTTAATTACTGAGCATTAACAATTCCTGGTATGTTTTCTATAAACTGTTAATTGCTTTTTCTATTCTCTTTAAACCCTCCTCAAGGAAAGAACGGGGGCAGGCAATATTAATCCTCATAAAGCCCTCTCCCTCGGTGCCAAACCAACATCCGTCGTCAAGGGCTATTCTTACTTTATTAATCATAAAATTATTTAAATCCTTGGCACTTAATCCTAATTGCCGGCAATCCAACCAGACCAAATAAGTTCCTTCCGGTTTTATTACTTTTATTTTAGGGATTCTTTCTTTAAAATATTTCATCAAGAATTTTAGATTTTCATTTAGATAAGACAATAATTGCTCAAGCCATTCTTCTCCATCTCTATAGACAGCTTCCAGGGCCACCAGTCCAAAAACATTATTCTCATCAAGGGCGAAACTATCTAAGATATTGTTATAGATTTTATAATATTTTTTATTAGGAATAATAATGGTAGAGGTCTGAAGTCCTGCTAAATTAAAAGTTTTACTCGGTGCAGTGCAGGTAATTGAATTATGAGCAAATGCCGGTGAAATTGAAGCAAAGGGAAAATGTTTGTATCCTTCAAATAAAATATCGGCATGGATTTCATCAGAAACAACGATGATATTGTGTTCTAAACAAATTTCTCCCAATATAATAAGCTCTTCTTTCTGCCACACCCGCCCCACTGGATTATGCGGACTGCATAATATCAATAATTTTACTCTGGGGTCATCAACTTTTTTTTCTAAATCTTGGTAATCCATAAAATATTTTTTATTACTAAGTTTTAAGGGATTATTCACTACGTGGCAGCCATTATTTTCTATTACTCGAAAAAAGGGATAATAGACCGGCTGTTGAACAATAACCTTATCACCGGGTTTACAAAATGCTCTGATAATAAAACTTAAGGCAGGAACGACACCCGGACTAAAAGCCAGCCAATCTTTTTTTACTTTCCAATTATGTCTTCTCTCCATCCAGTCAATTATTGCCTGATAATAGGAATCGGGCCTCGAGGTATAACCATAAATACCGTGTTCGGCAGCTTTTTTAATGGCTTCAATTACCGGTTGTGGTGACCTGAACTCCATATCAGCAACCCACATAGGGAGCACATCTTTAGGGACAGCACCAAAAGTAGTTTCCAGGTCATCCCATTTTACAGAATGATACTTAGTTCGGTCAATAACCTCATCAAAGTTATACCTCATCACATTTCTCCTCAACTAATAAATTTTATGAATATATCTATCGGAGTCAAAGCTTTTATTATGGGTAAATTATATTTAATTCTATTATAGATATAATTTACAATTTAGAAAACTTTCTATTTAGATATAATTATCTAGGAAAAGTTAGAAAAAGTAGCTGAATTTTTGAGTTAGCACACTCTTTTCCTTAACCTTTTTTTATATCTAACACCTTAAAAAGACAAAAAAATACCCTTTAACTTCACTCTTACTATACAGAAAGAATAGTATAGTAAGAGCTCATTGACTCTTTTTATTTATATTAATTATTGAGTTACTATTTAATTATAAATCTTAAGAGTTGGTATTTTTTTAATAATATCTACTAATGATTTCTACTTTTTATATTTAAATGAAATATCTAATTTTGTCCTGAAAGTTAGCCTGCCATCTTTCTCTACTTTGATATCAAGCTTACTTACTTCAGCTATCCTAAGTTCCTTAATCGATTTAGAAGCAGTCTCTACTGCAACTCTTGCTGCGTCCTCCCATGATTTTTCACTAGTGCCTATAATTTCGACAATCTTATATACACTTTCCATTTCGCACCTCCTATAAAATATTAATTTTCATTCGCTTTGTCGAGTCTTTTATCAACAATTAATCTTGCTTATTTGAATCAACACAAAAAATTCAGAAGAAACAAAATACAATATTAAATTTAATAAATTTGTATAATATGAAATACCTGTCTAGTAATTCATTGCCTTTTAGATTATATTTTGTAAAATATTCCAAACTTTTTATATCATATATACGCCATAAGTTTAAAAAATCCTTCTTTTTAAAAGAAAAAGTTTTTGTAAGATGCGGGTTGCAAGGTACAAATTGCAAGTTTTTGAAAAAGAGGGATAAAAATGAGAGTGCCACGCTTGCCTTCAGCAAGCTCGCAATAACAGAGGGATTGGTTCCCACTTATTTTATTTTATCTTTATGTACTCCTCCCATCATCATGCCCAATTCTCCAACACTCACTTCGTTTCTTTTCACCACTCCCATAATCTTACCCTCGTAGATAACTGCAATACGGTCAGAGAGTGATAAAATTTCATCTAAATCATCAGAAATGAGAAGAGTTGCTGTCTTTAATTTTGTCCTTTGTTCAATCAATTGACGATGAACATATTCCGTAGCACTGATATCTAAGCCGCGGGTAGGCTGGGCGGCCACCAGGACACCGGGCTTTCGGGAGAGCTCCCGTGCCAGGATTAATTTCTGGATATTTCCACCGGAAAGACTTTTTAAAGAAGTATAACGAGAAGGAGTCCTGATATCAAAGTCACTTATCAGGCGTTCACTTTCCCGGGCAATGTTTTTGAAATTCATAAATATTCCGTCCGCATAAGGTTTATGTATATGGTCTTTAAGAATCAGGTTTTCCTCTACGCTAAATTTTTGTATCGTACCATCTTTCATTCGTTCTTCGGGAATATAAGATAGACCATGCTCGAGAAGCTGTGAAGGAGACCAATGGGTAACTTCAGTCCCTTTTATAGAAACTTTGCCTTTTGTGGGTTTGCGCAGACCGGCGATAACTTCCGCAAGTTCACGCTGGCCATTCCCTGAGACTCCGGCAATTCCCAGAATTTCACCGGAGTACACTTCAAGGTCAATTCCCCGCAGGGCAGGATGACCTTCATCCCCCTGAGCCCAAACTCCTTCTAAAACAAGACCTGCTCCTCCAAGTTCTATCGAAGGATGTTCAACTTGCAAGAGAACTTCCCTCCCCACCATAAGGCGGGCGAGTTTCTCTTTGGTTGCTTCAGCGGCAGAAATGGTTTTTACTACATGACCATCACGCAGTACGGTTATGCGATTACTCAATGATAGAACTTCATGAAGTTTATGGCTGATAAAAATAATAGAGTATCCTCTTTTTAGCATACTCCGCAAGACATGAAAGAGTTCTTCCACCTCTTGCGGAGTAAGAACAGCAGTCGGTTCATCCAGGATAAGGAGAGAAGCTCCGCGATATAAGATTTTTATTATTTCCACTCGCTGCTGCTCTCCTACAGAGAGTTGCCATACTTTTGCCTTTGGGTCAACATATAACCCATGAACTTTGGCAAGCTCTTTAATACGTTCTGAAACAACCTCAAGGTCAAGAAGAAATTTTCGCGAAGAATGAAGCCCTAAAGCTACATTTTCTGCAACAGTAAGGGTAGGCACAAGCATAAAATGCTGATGTACCATCCCAATCCCCAGTCGAATTGCATCCAGCGGAGAACGAATGTTAACCAATTTTTCGTTAACATAAATTTCACCTTCATCCTGGTGATATATACCGTAAAGAATTTTCATCAGGGTACTTTTTCCGGCTCCGTTTTCGCCAAGGAGAGTATGAACTTCCCCGGCACGGACATCAAAATCAATTCGGTCATTCGCCAGCACGCCCGGAAACTGCTTGACTATTCCCTGCATCTCTACTTTTTCGACTTTGGTTAAATTTGTTATTTTAGATATATCTTTTTTCATATTAAAATGTAAATCAGAGCTCCGTTCCGTATGAATATGCTCTTAATCTTTCTTTACTTCTCTATTTTGACCTCAATGTTTCCTTTAACTATATCCTCAATGGTTTTGCCAACAAACGCTTCATCATTTACGACCATTTCAAGACCACCGTTAGCCAGGTTAAGAGTAAAGATTTTACCTCCCCTCTCTCATTTCTTAATCATTTCAATCATGGACTTAAGTGCAATTGCCCAAATAACATCTACACAAGAGACCACAATTATACGGGGCAAGAGAAAGAGGAATTGGACGCCCCGCACAAGTACTTATAACTCGATATTAATTTTTCCTTCAATAATATCCTGGATAGTCTTTTCTACAAGTACCTCTTGATTCACAACGATCTTGAGACCTCCGTTAGCCAGGGTGAGTGCATAGGTAGTTCCACCCATTTTCCCCTCTTTGATCAATTGGATCATCGGTCTAAGAACCACGGTCCAATCGTAGACCTGATTGGCAACAACGACCTCGGGAGCAAGTGATGTTTGATTAGCCTGTGTCCCAAACCAGAGAACCCCGCGTTGGCGTGCTACCCCGATTGCTCCAACTACCATTTGGGCTGTCCCGGTAAGGACGTCGGCTCCAACGTTGATATGTGTCTGTGCAGCCTCGGAAGCGAGGGCGACATCGCTGAAAGAACCAGTCCAGTTGACGTTCACTTGACCATCCGGCTTGGTTGCCAACACTCCAGCCTTGAATCCATCGACGTACAATTTAGCGTCACCGGTCTCAATCGGGCCAATTACTCCGATGATCCCGGTTTGGGAAAGTTTTGCTGCCAGAACACCACAGACATAGCCTCCTTCCTCAGAGCGCGCCTCGTAAGCAAAAATATTCGTGATCCCCTGATCAGAGAAAGTGTTCACCGACGTTCCCCAAGTGAAGCTCGTGTTGGGAAAATCGGGGGCAATTTCCATCAAGGAGCTTCCATACTGGGAACCATGAGCAATTACCAGATCATAACCCTCGCTGGCATAGTCTCGAACAGCAGCAGCGGCATCCGCTACTACAAACATGTTCTCAGAATAGACAAACTCAAAATTCTCCTTGCCTACCTCTTCTTGAATAGTAACCAGGGCCTCGTACATGCTCTGACTGAAGGCCATATCACTGATGGAACTTGGCATGATAACCGCTACCCGAAAAGCTTTCGCACTTGCTCCGAACCCGAGCGATAATACAAGAATACTTATCATAATAAGAATTATTATATTTTTTTTCAATTTCATTATTTTATCCTCCTAATTTTTTATACTATAATACAAATACAGAAAATTTCTTGTTATTCTAAAACCTTTTATTAGCCACCTCCTCCTTTATTATTCCCCCCGCTCGAAAGGTTTGTTTAACGCCGTAGGTGGATGTATACGGCGTTTAGCCATAGCTGCGAGTACCACGATGGTAACAATGTAAGGCAACATTAAGGTAAAATCAGAGGGAACATTAATGCCTTTTACCTGAATCCATATCTGAATAGCGTTTACGGTGCTAAATAGAAGTGCACCGATAAGAACAGTTTTCGGACGCCAGGCTCCAAAATATACCAGGGCAACGGCAATAAAGCCCATCCCATTGGTTAAGTTTTGCTGAAATACATTAAGTAGTGCGATAGAGAGAGATGCACCGGCAATCCCCGAGAGTATTCCGCCCAATATTACCGTAAAATAACGAATGCGTACAATATTAACTCCCAGTGAATCAGCTGCCTCCGGGTGCTGCCCCACAGCTCGAATACTAAGACCTAAAGGTGTCTTGTTCAGTACAAACCAGGAAACAGGAACCAGGGCAAATGCACCGTATACCAGAATATTTTGCTGAAAGAAGATTTTGCCCATAACCGGAATAGTAGAAAGCCAGGGGACAGACAAAGGAGGAAAACCGCTTACTGTTTGAACTGTTCCTACCATAGTTCTAAATAAAAGGCTGCTTAATCCGAGACCAAATATGTAAACTCCGATTCCGCTGATCCCCTGCTCGGCTTTTAAGGTAACATTAATAAAGGCAATCAGGAGGCCAAATATTGCCCCGACCACTATTGCCACCAGTAAACCAAGCCAAAGATTACCGGTTTTAAGAACCGTATAGAAGGCGCTAAAGGCCCCCATAAGCATAACACCATCTACCCCAAGATTTAGGACACCGCTCAACTGCCCTATCGTTTCTCCAATGGAAGCATAGAGATATGGTGTTGCAAGACGAATTGCAGATTTTACTATCCCGATAATGATTGCTTCCATTATTTGTTCTCCTTTTTGTTTTTATTCTGGGAATTACTTTCTGTTTTGGTAGTTGGTTCTACCCGTCGAGTCTGGCGACGACGTAGATACTCACTTCCTACTACAAAAATTACAATTAGACCGTTTAAAGCACCGATCAGCGCAGAAGGCACTTGCACTACTCTTTGCATTTTATTTGCTCCGGTAAGAAGTGCTCCCAATAACAGGGAAG
>Ga0268279_1000175_pt1 | contig 48488 bp, 34 predicted proteins | sample saktaG_6_FD_190142 | JGI IMG/M metagenome (GOLD analysis project Ga0268279, IMG submission 190142) | Saline water microbial communities from Sakinaw Lake, British Columbia, Canada - sak_2010_1_5_80m | ecosystem: Environmental > Aquatic > Non-marine Saline and Alkaline > Saline ...
TGTCTAATAAATTGGCTTCGGTAATACCGCCATAAGTCGTCGCCGTTAAGGCACCGGTGATACCCACTGTTCCCGTAATTGTTGTTGTCGCCAAAGTGGAAGTCCCGGAAATATAGGTGTTATGGGCAATGATGCCGCCGAAGTAAACTTCTGTGGGAATTTCTAATTGACCTAATTGCTCTAATTGACCTAATGAATGTCTAATGCCTGAATACTCAATGTCTAAATCGTTTTGGTTATTGGGATTTGATTGGTCATTGGGATTTGGGATTTGATTAGAATAATTAGAAATTAGAAATTCGTCATTTGCAAGCACGGCTTGCTCTTCTTCCTCGGACAACACTCTACCCGTGGTTTTATCCATTAGATGTCCTGCCACAAAATTATGCGTTCCTTCCACTTCAATATCGTAGACCTGTTCTGGGGGCAGAAGTTCAATACTCGCTATCGCGACAAACTCAATCCCGCCGAAGTAAACTTCGTCGGGAATTTTGAATTTTGAATCGCAACGAGAGCTTTGCTCTCGTTTTGACTCGCTCGCTTTGCTTGCTCGTTTTTGAATTAAATCCTTGTTTTCCTCATTCGAAACCGAGCTTTCGCAAGGTGAAAGCGAAGGTAAAGATGAGGGTAATCTCTCATCGCATATTCGAGTTTCGAAATTAGAGTTTTCCGCCATAGGCGGATTTGCGACTGCGATTTCATCACCAACTTTTAATTTATAGACCTCAACCCATTTTGCGTTCTGGAGGTTATTTTGAAGCGATGAAGACAAATTCTTCATCTTCACCTTCGTTTCCATAAATGGAAACTTAGTATATACTGAATTTGCCGTGGGGGCGGGTTGGTCCGAAACCTGGATTATCACCCAAGGTTTTTCGGGTTCAATTCCCGACGCCTCCACGGTCTTTTGTTTATCCACAGACGAAGACTTGACAAAGATTTTTGATTCGCTATACTGCCAGTAAGGTGATAATCCAGATATTTGGTCCAACTCAAAATCTCCAAAAGCCATCTTGTTTGAGGTGGTTTTTTGGTTCGTTGGACTTGACAAATCATTTCTGGTTTTGCTATTATTAGAATTGATGAAGCAACAATTCTCTTCTGAACAAATAAAGGTCATTTCCGGGATATTCGCTAATGTGGGACATATCTTTTTCGCTTCTGTGGTAATCCCATTTTTATTTCTCGCACCGGCTCCAGAAAGAATTTCTTTAGCGATAATTGGATTTTGTATTTCTTTATTCCTTTGGTCATTTAGTGTATCATTAGTTAAATAATTATTATGATAGGTTTGATATATTTTTATCTCATCGGCGCAATCCTGGTAGTCGGAGCTGCCATCATAGTTTATAAAATTCTGGTGGCTCGAGCCAGGGAAAAATAAAGAAGAATTATGAATACTACTATTCTCTTTTGGATCATAATTGGTCTTTTGATTATAGCAGCAGCTATTTTCGTCTACGCTATTCTGAAAAGCAGAGCTATTGAGCGTTCTCGACAAAGATAAATTTGATACAGCGATCTCATCTCCATTTTTGGTTAGATATGGGTGGTTTCCCGTAGTTCGGATTGTTCGACCGTCTTCGGTGGTAATTTTATAAATGGGCTTAACTCCCATATCTAATAGTCCTTTAATTTTGGCTGGTTCTAATTGGCCAGTTTTTTCATTGAGAGATAAAACATATTGACCCGATTGAATATCTTCAATCGGAATTAACCTAATTTCTAATTGACCTAATTGCTCTAATGAAATCCCAATGTTAGAACGTCCAATATCTAAACCGTTTTGGTCATTGGGATTTGGGGTTTTATTACGATAATTAGAAATTAGAAATTCGTCATTTTCTGCTACCACAGGTAGCAGGGTGTCTCCTGTAACGCACTGTCCTTCTACATGAAGTTTGTAATCCGGTGAAGTTGTCCCAATCCCCACATTCCCTGAAACAGTTAAATCCGAACTCAAAGTGGTAGTTGCCGAAGCCGCCAAGGTTGTAAAACTTCCGGTTGAACCACTAATCGGCGAGGTGGAGATAGTAACTCCGGCCATAGTCCCGCCAGTGATATCAAAATTACTTCCTTCTATTTCAATAGCTCCAGCAGTTAATTTCCCACTAAGAGTAGTTGTTGCCAATTTGGTGACAATTAGAGTATCAGTATCAAAAGTAAAGTCGGAATCATCGGATAGAAGCCCACTTGCCCCGATAATTGGTATCCGACTGGCGGTTAAATCACTAACGGTTAAAGTTGCCGCTGTTGTCGTCGCTAAAGTGGAAGTTCCGGAAACACCCAATGTTCCCACTATATCAAGTTTATAACTTGGACTGCTTGTCCCGATGCCGACATATCCGCTTGACTCCTCAATATATAATTGGCTGATGTTCACAGCTAAGTCGCCGGTGATAGCAGTAATCCCTTGAGTAATATTAAAACCGCCAGTGGACCCCGACATTACTTTTTGGGTATCAAGGTCATAGTAAATGTTGGCAGAATAGGAAAAACCAGACACTATAAATAGAGATAGTATTGCGATTAACAATATTGATTTAGTAAGCCAAGTTGTTGAACGAAAGGGTGTCATATTAATTTCTAATTTCTAATTATTCTAATTACTCTAATCAAACCCCAATTATTAAATGCCTAATGTCTAATTTTTCTTTTTCTTCGAATGAATAATCGCATTGAAAATAAGATTAAGTTCTTTTGCTTCAACCCAGAGTTTCCTTGCTTCTTCTCTTAAATCAGGACAATTCACAACTATCATTCGCAACCAATGTTTTGTTTCTCTGGCTTCTTTTTTGCAAATTCCTATTTTATGTTTAAAATCCTTACCAGACTCTGCGTCATCTGCCTCACAATAATTTGCTCCTACACTTGTTCCCGATCTTACTAATTGTGAAATAAGTGGTAGATTTATGATATTTCTTGGAATTTTCTTAGTGAATCTAATTATATCTTCCCCGAGTTTAGCAGTGCGTTCTTCAAGGTCATACTTATTTTTGGTCATTTTGTCATTAGACATTAGTTATTGATTAGGTTAATTAGGAATTAGGTCAATTAGGTCAATTCTACTCACGATTATGGCAGCTGGTCATAGGCAGCTAAGAATATTTGGAAAATGCGAACCGTGCTGGAAATATCAGGGGTCTTTATATCCACCCGCCAGTCCTTATGGCTGGAAATACTACTTGGGATTGTGGTGGTAGCAACATAAGCATTTCCTTTGTCTATATCATTTGAACCCGGAACCGGCAAAGTATAACTGTCTGTGGTGGTGCTGTCGTCAACATTATAAATTCTCAAATCAACAGCCGCGCTTGTGGAAGCGGAATAGCGAAAAACCAATTTATGAACTCTGGTCGTGCTGGATAATGCTGCTTGAAAAGGATAATTTTCCAATGTTCGGGAAAATGTTACATAGCTTGTGCTTGCTGTCTGGGCTGGCAAATCAAAACCGAAAATCGGAATCATTTCTCTTAAAACCAATTGTCCCGGTTCGGTCAAAACAGCGCCGTCCTTAACGCTGATTCTGCCAGAAGGAACTTGAAGGGTCCCGCTGCCCGTGTCAATCGTAACATTGCCTCCGTCAGAAGTGATGGAAATTTCCGAGCCGCCCATAACTAAATTGCCGTCCGAGTCAATAGTCACAACGCCGGTAGCGTCAATATTATATGTTCCAGTAATTATGCTGGAAGCGTCTCCGGTAACAGTTAATGTGTAATTATCGCCAACCGTAAAAACCAAATCGCCATTTGTGACTCCTGCGGCAATAAGAGTTATTCCTCCATCAGTTGTTTCAACAGTGATAGCGTTTCCAGCCACAGCTCCTGTGGACTTCATATTTATTCCTCCGGTGCCAGCGTCAATGTCTATTCCTCCGGCAACAGCAGAAGCGTAAAGAACAATGGCATTTGTTATGGCCTCGTCTGCTGTAATGCTTATTGAGGCAAGATCCGAGTGAAGAACTATGTCCCCTGCGCCGCCAGCCGCGCCGGTAGTCACAAGGTCAAACCCGCCAGAAGAATCAAGCTCAATCGCATCCGCTGTTGTGTCAGCAGAACTAATGTATATTTGTCCGGCCGCGTTGGAAGTGGAAATTGTGATTGCTCCGTCAACCGCTTCCGAAGAACTAAGGTTAAGTCCTCCGCTCGCTGAAATGTCAAGGTCTTCCGCGGAATTAGTCGTGATGTCAATCCCTCCGTTAGTTGACGAAATTACAATAGAGTCCGCCACATTTTCAGTGGAATTTATGTTTACACTTGAGCCGGTCGCGATAATATCAATATCCTCGCCAGCCGCAGCGCCGGAAGCAAGAATGTCTATCCCGCCAGCAGTGGCAAGAATCTGCAACGCGTCAGTGCTGGTTCCTGCTGAAGAAAGAATCAAACTTGAATTTGTAGCGCCTGCTAATTGGATAGTAAAATCCTCACCATCTGTTGCCGAGGTAAGAATCATATCTATGTCATCCACCGCAGAAATATCTAACCCACCCGAAGATGTTAAAACTATAGCGTCTGCCGCTGTTTCGGTAGCAGTAATATTTATTGATGTGTTTGACAAGAGGTCTAAATCCTCACCAGCCGCCGCGCCGGCAACAGTGATGTCAATTCCGCCAGCTGATGTGCCGAGTGTGAGCGCGTCCGCGCCAGTGCCTGATGAAGAAAGAATTAAGCTCGCATTGTAACCGCCAGTGACCGAAACTGTGAGGTCGTCCGCATCTCCGGCTGCCGCCTTTGTAATTAAGTCAGCACCTCCGATAAAGGAAATGTCACCTGTAGTGGAAATTTGAGCGTAATTAGTCGTTCCCCCGTCGCCCAAATAAGATGTCCCTACTACTTCTAAATTCTGGATAACTCTCTGGACCTGGTCAACGATTATTTTCCCAGCATCAATGTCGTAATACATATTGGCGGCGTAAAGAAGTCCGGCGCAGAGCAAAGCGGAAAAAGATATTAGGGTTATTGAAAACAGCTTTGAGCCCTTATAGAATCCGAATTTTTTGTTTTTGTTTTTGTTTTTGTTCATGTTTGTTAGAAATTCTTCCTGCTTAAGTTTTGCGAAGCAAAAGTTTAGCAGGTTAGAAGTTCTTACACCCAGCACTTATTTATTCCGATAACGATAACAACGAATCTTTAATACGGTTTTTAAGATGTGTTCTTGATTGCCCATAATCTTTCAGTTTTCTTTCGCGTCTCCTGGCATCATCTTCAGATCGATAGGCCTCGTAGTATATTAATATCCAAATGTTGCTTCTTTTGTTATGTTCTTTTAATCTCCGAACTATATTTTCCGTATAGCCGTAATAAAGTTCTTTGCTTCTCTTGTGTTGGATACAATAAACGTAAAGCATTAGGTTGTTATAAGAATAAATAAGTGCTGGGTAAAGGTTTGGCAACCAATCGCACTACGTTTACGGCTCGTGCTCTTGGGCCAAACTCTTTATTTTTCGACCTTTGTTATTTTTTTTGTTATTCTTCTGTTATTTTTTCGACTTTTGTTATGTAATCGCTGATAAACGCAGATATAGACACAGATATACGCTGATTATCTGCGTTCTTCCGCGTTTAGATCCGCGTTATTCCGCGATTATTGTATTTCGTCATAAGCGGAGAGAAAGATATCAAAAATCCTAATACTCTTTCCGCTAACCGGAAGTTTTAATTCTAACTGCCATTGCCCTGTCGGTATCGCAATAACCTCGGTGATATAAGATGTCCCCTCTTCCAATGTCCCGCTGTCACTTGTTCTTGGCAATGTAAAAGCGATTGTTGTTGTGGAATTATCAATATTATAAATACGCCACTGCGACTCATATCCTAAATCCAAATCGTCGGCATACTTGATGTTAAAGCGATAAATTCGGGTCGCTCCCGGCAAGACCTCGGGCTTATCCGTGAAAGGATTTTCTTTGACAATTTTAGAAATACGGACATAACTTGATGTTGCCGATGTTTGGGAAGGAATGCCAAATCTATAAATAGAAACCATATTTCTCATAACTTCTTCGTCAATTTTTCTAACTGTCGAGTCGTCCGAATCGCTAAGATAGGTTGAGGCCGTTGATGTCCCGACAACGGTTAATGTCCCAACTATTGACAAGTTCCCATTATTATCAACCGTAAAATAATTTGAACCAGTTCCAACGGTTAAAATATTTTCAAAAACAACTGGGGAAAGAAAGTTGGATGTGGCATTAACCGTCAATTTATTATTAGCGTCGTATCCAAGAACAGTTGAGCCGCCAACTCCTAAATTACTAACCCCTGCTTGCCCTGAAACAACTAAGGAAGAAAAATTTGCCGCTCCTCCAACCTGAAGTCCCGTTGAACCAATATAAACCGGAGAACTTACATATTGTATTTGAGGCGACTGGGGTTGAAATTTCTGACTTAAATTTTGAAGGTTCTTAATATCTGCTCCCCATTTTTGAATATCCAAGATATTCGCTTTCAAGCTTAATAGTTCTTTGTCGTCAATTTTAGTAATTATTGTCTCGCGGGTAATTTGCTTTTCGGGAAAAATCTGAACAATCTTAGAAACTTCTCTTGTTATCTCTTTTATTGTTAGCCCCTCCTTTTTTAATTTTTCAATCTCGTTTCTAATCTGAACAATTTCTCCCTTTTCAATTTCCGGTCTTTTTTCTAAAACCATTTCAATTAATTCTTGTTCGTTAATTTCTTTTGACCAAGGATAAACTAAAAATTTATAACTGCTGTTGAAAAACTCCCCTATTCTTTTTCCCAAACTTTTTGTCTCTTGGACAATACTTTGAGAACCATCTTCAAACGCTTCGCTCACAACTTGGGTTGAATAAGAAATAAAACGGATTGTTTTTCGAAATCTCCCAGTGATTTTTTCGGTTGTTTTACCCACCGCTTCTTTAAACCCACCAGCCATTTTTTCTGGCTGTTTAGATATTTTTTGAATAATATTTTTGAAACCCAACTTTGTTTCTTTAAAAATTTCCTCGGTGCGAAAATTTATTTCTGAAATAATAGAACTTAAAAGATTAATATCGTGATTGACATATCCCTTTAATTTTTCAGAGCTATTTTTTAGTCCTTCTAAAAATAATTTTCTCAACGATAAAAGCCGATTTCGGACATTTGGGGTTTTACCAACTTTTTCTTTTTTAGATTGAGAAAGTATTCTTTCACTAATTTTTTGAAAACTTAATCTTGTTTCCTGAAAAATATTTTTTACCCCCATTGAAAAATAATTAATACTTCCTCTTACCTCTGTCCCTTTCTCTGACAACTCGTTCACTAGAAGGCGAGCTCCTGTAGATGATTGAGAATAAAAATCGTGAACGAAATCATCAACGGAGCTAACTACGGAAAGAATGTCCCCCTTTAATTTTGTTTTTGTTTTTATATCTGTTAACTCACTTAATAACAGGCGAGCTCCTGTAGATGATTGAGAATAAAAATCATAGACAAAATTATCTACCGGTTCAATAATATTCTTTTCAAAGAAAGGATAACCAAAAACAATTCCTGTCCCAATTGAAATAATTATTAAAGCCGAAGCACAAATTACAGAGATGGGCTTTAGCATTCTAACTAATTGAGATGACATAGGGATAACCGATAGTCCATTTTTCTGGTTTAGACCATTGTGTAAATTATTCTCATATTTCTCAACATTTCTCACATATTGCTTTAACGCATCCCTAGTTGTCACCCAATTTCGGCCTATTTTTCTTGCTTCCAATTTCCCCTGCCGAGCTCTTAAACTCAAATAATCCTGCGAGTAATTACAAAAATTGGTCGCCTCCTGAAGCGATATATATCTTTTACCTTTTGCTTTTCTTGTCATCATAATTTTCCTCTAATTACATTATCTTTTCTTTCAAAAATCCTGTCAAGGTCTAACCTGTGGATAACTATCGGTTATCGAATAATGCCAATTCCCCTAATAAAAAAACACAGGGCTGCCCTGTGTTTTTTTACTGGCTATTTACCACTTATTAATAATTATTAATTGTCAACTTAATTCTTACCGATACACCTAATCAGTAGTCATTTACCACCTTATTCCGTAGCCTTGGCGAAGGATAGTTGCGGGGCTTGGACTCGAACCAAGATAAGATGCTCCAGAGGCATCTATCCTACCGTTAGATGACCCCGCAGAAAAAAGTGTAAAAGTGTAAAAGTGGATAAGTGGGGCGATGAGAGATTACTCTCATCTTTACTCGTTTTTACTTCGTAAAAACTCGTAGATTACCCCGCATAAACAAAATTGCTTCGCAATTTTGTTATTGATTATTAATGGCGACGAGAACTTTGTTCTCGTCTTCGCAAGATTGCTCCGCAATCTCGCTTATAATTTTAACTACCTTATTTATTTCTATTGGCAACTCGTCTAACTTCAACTTTAATTTTTTATATGTCTCTTCATTTATGAGATCTCTCTTCTTCGCCTTTTCAACCCAAAATTTAGTTTCATAAAGCGAACCGCGAGCATAGTAGAGAAAAACAATATAATCGCCAAAAAAATATCTACCATAACCCTCGGTGATATTTGCAGGAATAGAATCAGCCGACCTCACCACCTGGTCACCGATTGTTTTTTTAGCAAACCAATCCCATTTAGCAACAATATCCCAGATCTCATCGGCTAACTCATTGGCTAATTTATAAACAGACAATTCTTCAACGGATTTTGTTTGTTTATTCTTTTTCTCTTCTTCTTCTTTTTCCTCTCTAAAATAATTTTCTCTAGCGCGCCTCCCCCAATCAATTGTGCCGTCGGTCCTCCGATATTTTTCTACATTGTCTTCACTAGTAGTATCCATAATAATTGATAATTAATAAATGATAGCGATGAAGCTAAAGCTTCATCTTCACTCGGTCATTTCACTTCCTCGTCGATGAACACTTCGTGTTCATCTTTACAAACCTGCAAAGCAGGTTTGTGATTGATAAATGATTATTGATTATTGATTATTGATAATTGATAATTGATAACTTATCACTTGCCCACTCTCGCACTTTTACACTTCCCCTTCGTTATACTTTTAGGTATTTTCGGACAGCAATAGATGACGAGAAAACACCTAGTATAATAATGAAAATAATCTGCCAAAAAAGCAGAGAGAAAAAACTTTCTTTGAAATAATTTAGTAAATTAAAATTCAAGAGCCAGGACTGAAGAATTTTCCCCCAAACAATAAAGGATAGAAAGAAGATAAAATCGACTATTAAAATTGAAACAAGCCCATAAAAAAATCCTTGAATCAGAAAAGGGGTCCTGATAAACCGATTGGAAGCACCAACCAATCGCATAGTTGATATCTCATTTTTAAAAGAAAGGGTTGTGAGCTTTATGGTATTAAAGTTTATTAGAAAAACTAAGATTATTAAAAATAAACCGATAATAAGCCCCGCTTTTTCAATGCCAGAAATTAAATTAAAAAGCTTATTGATTACTTTTTCGTTTTCGTAATAAGAGACCTCTTGAACCAAGTCCTTGAAGGGCCCTTGGGTCAAAAACTCCGAAATCTTAGCGTAAAAAACCGGACTCCCGGATTCAATATTGAGAGATGCCAAGAAAGGATTTTCTCCCACTTCTTCCAACGCCTCCAAATAGAGAGGGTCATCTTTGTGCCTTTGAATAAAAATCTCTCTCGCTTCTTCTTTAGAAATATATTGAGTGCCCTCTATGTCCCCAGAAAACCTATAAAGTTCTTGCTCTACCCGTAAAATTTCCTCTTGTCCGACATCCTTCTTGAAATAAACCGAAATATCAACTTTCTTTTTGGCTTCATTTATAAGAAGCCCACTCAAATCTCGAAAAAGAAAAAGAGAGGTCAGAATAAAAACAGCAACAACCATAATAAAAACCACCTGCAACCCTAACCCCTTGTTGCGAGAAATAATTTGCCAGCCAAACTTAATAGTACGTTTTAGAGATGTGAACATAGATCTACAAATTTCTAATTACCCTAATTGACCTAATTTCTAATTAATTCCCAAAGTGGAAATTGGAAATTTTTTACAAAATGAACTTTCCTTTTTCTACATCACGGATTATTTTTCCATTTTCTAATGTTATCACTCTATGATTTAATCTGTCAATAATCTCTTTATCGTGAGTAGCTAAGATAACTGTTGTCCCTAAAGAGTGAATTTTCTCCAAAAGTCCGATTATTTCAAAGGCGTTATAAAGGTCTAAGTTACCTGTCGGTTCGTCAGCAACAATAACTTCAGGTCTATGGCAAAGAGACCTGGCAATAACCAATCTTTGCCTTTCTCCACCAGAAAGTTCCTCGGGAAAGTTATTTTGTCTCTCAGTTAGATTAACCATATTCAAAATTTGAGGAATATTATGAGAAATATCCCTATCCGATACACCAATCACTTGCATTACATAAGCGATATTTTCCCAAACATTTTTCTGATAAAGAAGCTTATAGTCCTGATGGGCAACTCCGATCTTTCGACGAAGAAGTTGAATATTTTTTGAATTCATTTCTCCAATTAACCGTTCTTTGAAAAAAATTCCCCCATTTGTTGGAGTTTCCTCCCTAATTAAAAGCTTAATGAGGGTGGTTTTCCCAGCTCCCGATTTCCCTACAATGGAAACAAACTCTCCTTTTTTTATCTCAAAGGATGTATCGGATAGGGCTTTTATCGGTTTTTTATCGCAATAATAGATTTTGGTAATATTATCAAAACGAATCATAAGCCGAGCTTTCGCAAAGCGAAAGCGAAGGTAAAGATGAGACGAAGTCTCATCGCCAACGAAGCCCGAAGGGCTGAGCCAAGATGAGAGCTTCGCTCTCATCGCCAACGAAGCCCGAAGGGCTGAGCCAAGATGAGAGCTTCGCTCTCATCGCCATAATTTATAACTTATAACTTACTTACCCACTTGCTAACTTTTTCACTTGTCCACTTGTTCACTTGTTCACTTGTTCACTTGTTCACTTACCCACTTACTTTTCTTATTTCGGCATCAATAAACTCGTCTATCCCACCATCTAAAACCTTTTCAACAGCTGATGTCTCCACTCCTGTTCTTAAATCCTTAACCAATTTGTAAGGGTGAAGAACATAACTTCTGATTTGGCGTCCGAAGTCGGGAGAAATATCTTCTCCTTTTATTTTTTTTAATTCGTTTTCTTTTTTTCGTTTTTCTAAAGTCAAAAGTTTGGACATTAAAATCCCCATCGCCACCTTTCTATTTACCCCTTGAAAGCGCTCTGTTTGACAATCGGTTCTAATTCCAGTTGGGATATGGGTTATTCTTATCGCTGTTTCTCTTTTGTTGACATTTTGACCTCCGGGACCCGAGGCCCGGAATGTCTCTACTTTCAAATCCTCCGGTTTAATTCTAATCTCCGCTATTTCCGAATCTTCAATATCCGGTAAAACCTCAACCTTAGCAAAAGAGGTGTGCCTTAATTTTTTGGCTGAAAAAGGGGAGATTCTGACCAAACGATGGATGCCACTTTCATTTTTAAGAAGGCCATAAACAAAATTTCCTTCAATCTTTACAGATGCCTCTTTAATTCCGATTCTCCCTTCCGGCCCCCCACCCTCGCCAAATTTTTGATATAAAATCTTAATTGAAAAATTGCTTCTTTCAGCCCATCTTTGATACATTTTAAGAAGCAGATTCGTCCAATCCTCGGCATCTCTTCCTCCGGCTCCTGATTGGAAAGTTAAAATAGCTGATTTTTTGTCGTATTTATCGGACAAAAAAATTTTTTGGATTCTATCTTTAATTTTTTCTTCATTTCCTTCCGGCTGACTAACCTCTTTCTCTAATTCTTCTATTTGTTCTATTTCATTCCTTAATTTAGAAATTCTTTGGCTAATTTCCTTAGCTGTTTTCTCGTTTTTCCAAAAATTAGGACTTTGAGTTTCTTTTTCTAATTCAACTAACTCTTTCTTTTTACCCTTAAAAAAAATTTTCTCTTTAATTCGCTCTATTTCCTTTTTCAGTTCTTCAGTTGTCATATTACATTTATATCACAATTCTCTTCAAAAATAAAATAATGTATAGCCGAAGGCGGGAATCGAACCCACGTTCCTACTTTACGAAAGTAGTGTTCTGCCACTGAACTATTTCGGCATTAGAACGACTTAATGAATAGTTATGAATTTAGTCGTTCTTATGTCCGCCGAAACGAAGTGAAGGCGGAGCTCGGAACTTGAGCGGCGATGAAACTTCTTAATTATGTTTATTCGCTTCTCTGCGAGAAGCTCACGGCGATGAGAGCTACGCTCTCATCTTGACTCACTTGCTTCGCAAGTTCACGGCGATGAGAGCTACGCTCTCATCTTGACTCACTTGCTTCGCAAGTTCACGGCGATGAGAGCTACGCTCTCATCTTGGCTTAAAATTTCAAAGAAATTTTAAGCGACAGACGGGAATCGAACCCGCGTATCTTGCTTGGGAAGCAAACGCACTACCATTGTGCTACTGTCGCTTTTTAAGTCCTATCTTTTCCAAAAAAATTTGCCAAAAACTTTTGTCCTTAACAGGAGGCGAAGATGTCTCTTCCTCTAATTCTTCCGAAACAGGAAAGGCGACTACTGTCTCCCCTTCCTTTTTGAGATTAAGGTCTTCTCGAGCCACTTTTTCTAAATAGGCCTCTCCGCTTGCTTCCGATATTTTCCCTAAAAACTCCCTCTTATCTGATTCCAACTGTTCTTTTTTTATTTCCAAAAAACTTTTTTCTTCTTTGACCTCTCCCCTTTTCTGAGTTATTCCCAAATTCAACCAGACCAAAATTACTAAAAACCCAAAAACCAAAAGGAATAGCAACAATCTTCCCAAAAAGAACTTTCTTTCCTTTCTAAAGCGAGATTTATTTGCTATCATATAGTTATAATGGTTATAAAAAACAAAAAAATTTTTAAAATAATCTGGTCAATTTTAATCGGACTGATAGTTTTGGCAATGATATTTCTTTTGATAGCTCCTTTTTTCTACTAATGATTTATCATCTATAATTTATCATTAATAATTTATGATTTATAATCGCCATTATTAATCAGTTATTCTGTATTATATAGAGAAAGTGGCTATATTTCAAGATTATTTGAGAATTTTTAAATAGTCCTCGGGGGAAATTCTAATTTTCGCTCTTCCTTTTAATTTTTTCTTTCCTCTTTTTTGGGCCTCTAATAATTTTCTTTTCCGGGTATAATCTCCACCATATAGAGGGGCGGTGACATCTTTTCGCCGAGCATTTATTGTTTCCCGGGCAATAATTTTCCCGCCAATGGCAGCCTGAAGAGATAGGGAAAATTGTTGGGGAGGCAAAACCTCTTTAAGTTTCTTAAGAAAGCTTTTTCCTTCGGAAAAGGCCTTTTCTTTAGAAACAATTTTAGAAAATAAATTCTCTTTTTTCCCTCCTATCAAAATATCCATCTTAACTAAGTCAGCTTTCTCGAAACTAATTTGAGAAAAATTAAAAGAAGCATAACCTTCGCTTTGGGCTTTCACTTCATCATAAAAATTTCCGTTTATTATTTCCCTTAAAGGAGCGATCCCCTCTAAGATGGACTTTGAAGAAGTAAAAGATTTTGTTTCCCCGAGGGATATATTGAATTTCCTTAAAAGTTTGAAGAGTTGGTTAAAATAAACATTGGGAGTAATTATTTCTATTTTCACCCAGGGCTCCTGAACCTCAAAGGTAGAACCGGAAAACTCATCCCAATCCTCCAAAGAGGAAATGTTAAACTCTCCCCTTCCTTTTGCGATAGACTTTAATGCCACTCGGGGAATAGTTGAAACAATGTCCAAATCAAATTCTTCTTTTAGTCGCCGAAGGATAATTTCCGCCTGAAGAGAACCCAAAAAACCAACTTTCATCCCCTGCCCCAACCCGGTTTTTGATTCCGGCTGGAAAACCAAAGAAGGGTCGCTAAGTTTTAATTTCTCCAACCCTTGTTTTAATTTCGAAAACTCATCTCCGTTTTCAGGATATAAGCTCAAAAATAAAACCGGTTGGGGCTCTTTATACCCAGGGAGGGGCTCCCCCTCATTTTTCTTGGATAAAGTATCGCCGATTTTTATTTTCCCCGCTTCCCTGACTCCAGTTTTAATATAACCGATTTCTCCCGCCTGAAGATTAGGGCAAGGTTTAAGTTCAGGAGTAAAATAACCCACCTCCTTAACCTCTCCTTTTATTTGCTGAGATAAAAAGTATATTTCATCGCCCCTTTTTATCTCGCCACTAAAAACACGAATAAAAGCGACCACTCCGGAAAAAAGGTCATATTTCGAATCAAAAATCAGCGCCTTAAAATCATTGGAAAGAGGAATTTTCGGAGGAGAAACCTTCTCAACCAAGGTCTCCAAAAGATTCTTAATATTCTGACCTGTTTTAGCCGAGATTAAAAAAATTTCCTCCTCCTTGACATTGAGAACTGATGCCAATTCCCTTCTTGTTTCTTCCACCTGGGCATTTGGCAAGTCAATTTTATTAACTGCCCCAATAATAGAAAAACCAGCGTGCTGTTTCCGAGCCATTTCTAAATTAAAAATTGTTTGGGCTTGAATCCCCTTGACGGCATCAACTAACAAAATTGCCCCTTCAACACAAGCCAGAGCCCTTGATGTTTCATAATTAAAATCAATATGACCGGGAGTATCTATTAGATTCAGGATATATCCTGAATCTGTAAACCCTAAATCCGAAGCACCAATCTCTAAACAATTTCTAAATTCAAAATCTAAATTTTCTAAACCATTTTGGGTTTTGGGTTTCGGATAGTTGAATTTGTCCCGACTTTGTCGAGGATCCTCGATGAAATCGGGATTTAAAACTTCGGATTTAGTATTTAGGATTTCCGGACAATAGGTCATACGGACAGGGTGAAGCTTGATAGTTATTCCTTTTTCTTTTTCCAAATTCATAGAGTCCAAATGCTGGGGATGAAACTTGCCTTGAGGGATTGTTCCGGTTAATTCCAAAAAACGGTCAGCCAAAGTTGATTTGCCGTGGTCTATATGGCTGATAATAACAAAATTTCTAATATTTTTTTGGTTCATCTTTTTTAAATTGCTCCGAAACCGAAAACCAAATACTTTTTGGTTCCTCGGACTTAAAAACGGAAGAAAATAGCAAATAAGATAAAAGACCAATTAACCCGGCTAATCCCCCTTGAAAAATAACCGTAATAACTTTGTCTAAATTAAAGAAAAGAACAAAAATTCGTAAAAAAAGATAAACCATAACCCCCATAAGAAAGGAGGAGGCCAAGATTTTTAGTAAGGGCTTGATAATTTTCCTGAAACTCAACTCTTTCTTTTTTTTCTTCAAAGAAGAAAAAAGAAGAAAAAACTGAATTATGGTCGCCAAAGAAAGACCCAATGGCAAACCGATTAAAGAAACATTATCCACTCCTTTTAATTTAAGAAAGTTCATCGTTATTCCCTGAAAAAAATTGGCCGAACTAAGAACTTTAACAAAAAAGAAAGAAAAAACGATATTAGAAGCCATTGAAAAAAGAGCGATTTTAACCGGCGTCTTGGTATCTTGAAAAGAATAAAACGCACGGGATAAAAAAGGAATAAAACAAGAAGCAAAAAGGGAAACGGAAAAAATACCAAGACAAGCAGCCGTTAAACGAGTATCAGACCAATCAAAAAAACCACCCCCTAAAACAGATGTCCCCAAGATAACTCTCACTATTTGAGCTCGAAGCAAAAAAGTTAAAACACCTAAAGGAATAACTAAAAAAAATATCTGACGAAAAATCAAGAAAAAGTTTTCGGAAAACTTCTCTTTTTCCTTATTAGCAAAATGACGGGAAAGAAAGGGAAAACTAGCTCCAGCAAAAGAAAGCCCGATTAAGCCGATGGCCACTCCTTGAAGATTATTAGCGAAATTAAAAATTCTAATAGAGCCAACTGCTAAAGTCGAAGCAATAGCTGTTATGACTATTAAGTTTATTTGGTAAGCGGTAGAACCCAAACTGCGAGGAATCATTAATTTAAAAATTTTTTTTAAACCCGGAGAATTAAAATTGAAAGAGAAACGAGGATGAAAACCGTTTTTAAAAAGAATGGGAACTTGGACAGCCAAATGAAAAAAGGCCCCTAAAATAACTCCCCAAGCCAAGCCAACCATACCTAAGGATGACCGGAGAAATAAGATGCCAAAAATAATACCAAGATTATAACAGATAGGAGCCAAGGCGGTAATTAGAAAAAGATTAAAATAATGGAGAACACCGGAAAAAATAGCTGATATCCCCAAAAGAATGGGACTAAGAAACATTATTCTTGTTAAAATAGAGACCAATGCTTTTTGCTCCAAAGTAAATCCGGGAACAATTATTTTAACTAAAAAAGGAGTAAGGATTATCAAGGTTATTGATATCAGAATTAGGGCTAAAAGAAAAAAGGTTAAAACATTATTAACCAATAATTCGGCTTCTCTTTTGCTTTTCTTAATTTGAGTTGAAAAAACCGGTAAAAAAGCGGCGGTTATCCCGCCGGTTATAAGAATAGCGTAGACAAGGTCGGGAATCCTAAAGGCGGCAAAGTAAATATCGGCTTGGCTCTTTTCTAAAAGATTAGCTAAAAGATTGTCGCGAAACAACCCTAAAATCCTGCTCAAAAGAGCCGAAAAACCAAGAATAAGAGCGGCAAAAGTAATTGTTTTCGCTTTGGAATTTAAAATACGAGGAACCATAAATATATTCTAACTTTTATTTCTAAATAAAAAAAGCTCAAACAGGTAATAAGCCGAATTCTGTGCCAATTCCGCCCGAGTAAAGCGAGGTCGCGGGATTGAGCCCCCGCCATAGCGCTTTGCGCAGAGGCGGGTTCGCCTATACTCTTTTGAAGTTTCGGCGACCACTCAATTTTATTTCCGTTCACTCCTTTTACAGACGAAATTGGAAGCAACCATTTATCTAGCCCCAAAATTACTTACCCAAGTCCTATAAGACGAAGGGAAAATGAAAACATAGTTTTCATAACTCTTGGGGTCAAGCGAACTACTTTTCATTTCGGCAAATCCGGAGAATGTCGAAATGTTTGTTCTTGCATCCAGTAAGGATTTAGCCGTTTCATTCTGGCTTTATCCGCCAGATTCACCCCTTCTTATTTAATTATAAGCAAGGGTGTCCTCGCGCTTTCGCGCTTGGCCGTTTCTGCTCGCACCTCTATCCGCCTAAACTCTATAAAATAAAGTTTAGGCGAACGACGGGTATTACCCGCTACTTTTTTAGAACATATACATAATTCTTTATGTATATGTAATGGATGTTCGGACTTTCCTCAAGGCATCTTTAGCAAAAGGTGACTTGCGATTGCCTTACCTGTTTGAACTCTTATTCATAATAAACCTGCCCTCCTCCAATGTCAAGGTTTCGTATTAAATCATCTAAAATCCGATCAACAAAAAGATATTAATCCATTAAAACAAAACTATTGGAGTCCAACTCCAATAGTTTAAACTTCTTAATTCAAAATAAATAAATAACTAAAATAATCTATTCCCTTTGGAATCCAAGGCCTCATTGACCAGCCCATCGGCTTCTTTATTCCTCTCCCGGTCAATATGTAAAAAAATAACCTGATTGAAATCAATTTTAAGATTCCAAGCCAATAGAAAAAGTTTTTGAATATTGGGATTTTTTATTTTATACTGGCCACTCATCTGCTCAACTAATAATTGGGAATCGGATTTTATTTCTAAACTCAAGTTTTTTGCTTCTTTTTTGCCAAAAAGGACTTTGGCTTTTTGAAGAGCAAAAATCAAGGCCTCGTACTCGGCTTCGTTGTTTGTTTTCTCTCCTAAAAATTGAGAGTATTCTTTTAGGGTTTCTCCTTTTTCACTAAGAAATAAAACTCCCAAAGCAGAAGGACCGGGATTTCCCCGAGAACCGCCGTCAATATAAATGGTTATTTTTTTCATCTTGACTCCTCGCTACGCTCGTTGTTGGCGATGAAGCTAATGCTTCATCTTGACTCCTCGCTACGCTCGTTGTTGGCGATGAAGCTAATGCTTCATCTTGACTCCTCGCTACGCTCGTTGTTGGCGATGAAGCTTCGCTTCATCTTGACTCCTCGCTACGCTCGTTGTTGGCGATGAAGCTTCGCTTCATCTTGACTCCTCGCCACGTTCGTTGTTGGCGATGAAGCTAATGCTTCATCTTGACTCCTCGCTATGCTCGTTGTTGGCGATGAAGCTTTGCTTCATCTTGACTCCTCGCCACGCTCGTTGTTGGCGATGAAGCTAAAGCTTCATCTTCACAAGATTGCTTCGCAATCTTGTTAATAATTGATAATTGATAATTTATAATTTATCATTTACGAGCTTTTGCTCTGTAAAAGCGAGTCAAGCAATGAGAGATTACTCTCATCTTTACAAACTCACTTGCAAACGAATGGAATGAGTGAGCCGAAATGACAGCTTCGCTGTCATTGAGCACAAACGAATGGAATGAGTGAGCCGAAATGACAGCTTCGCTGTCATTGAGTGCTTCGTTCGTTTGTAGATGAAAGTACTCCTTCATCGCCATTATTTATTATTTATTATTTATTATTTATAATCTGCCATTGAGCAATCATCAGTTATTTTTATCAAAAAGTTTCTGAAGACAATTTTTGAAGTCGGGAATATTTTTTGTCTCTAAACTAAATCCTGAAGCTGGAATATGTCCGCCATATGTCTTTAATAGATGGGAACAAGCAATTAAAAAATCAAGAGAATTTACCCCTTCGGGGGTCCTAACTGAACCCCGAGTCAATTTACCCTTTGTAGCAATAATAAAAGTGGGCTTTTGAAACTTATCGCAAACCCTGCCGGAAATAGCGCCGGTTAAAACAAAAGGTATTTCTGTCCCTCCTTCAAAAATAAATCTTGAATTGTCTATGCTAACTTTTTTTATTATCTGGTTGACTAATAATTTAATCAATTCTTTTCTTTGATTGTTCCCTTTAATTAAAAAGCTCAACATTTTTTTGGCTTTATTTTTATTCTTTTCATTTAAAAATAGATAACTTTTGGTCAAATGCCCTTTCATCTCGGTTATTTGAAGGATAGAGGTCAATTTTTTAATTGTTTCTTCCAAGAGATAATCCTTCAAGGGAAACTTCTCGAAAAATACTTGAAAAGCCGGCCTAAAACTGAAAGAGATAGAGTTTAAACCGCTTTCAGTAAGAACCTTGTTTTCCTTAATTTGAGGGACCTTGTCGGCTATCGTCCCCAAAGCGACTAATTCTAAAAAATTATCTTTAACTCTTTTGGAAAGGCCTTCTCCTAATATTTCTTGAGCCAATCTAAAAGAAACTCCACAGGCGGCTAAAAAATCAAATGATTTATCTCCTTTCTGTTTCGGGTTGACAACAATTTGAGAAGGAATAATTTTATCTATAATTTCGTGATGGTCAACGACTATTATTTTCAATCCGTATTCTTTAATTCGCTCTATTTCCTTAATACCCCCTGCCCCGCAATCGGAAATGATTAAAAGAGCCGGTGAATATTTTTTGAAAAACAAAAGGGCCTTTTGGTTTAAACCATAGCCCTCTTTCCATAAATCGGGAAAATAGCAAGATTTAATATTCCCTCCAATAGTCCTCACCGTTTCTTCTAAAATTATCAAGGAAGTTACCCCATCTAAATCAGCATCACTAAAAAAAAGAATATTCTTTTTTTCTTTGACCGCTTTTTTTATTTTTTGAGAGGCCTTTTTTAGATTTTTAATTGTCATAAAAACTTAAAGCCCTTAAGCCGGGAAGTTCTTCACCAGACAAAAACTCCAGCATTGCCCCTCCACCAATAGAAACAAAAGAAAATCCGTTTAAAAGTCCAAATTTCCTAACAGCGTGAATAGTGTCTCCTCCGCCAATAATTTTAAGGGCTTTCTCATTCTTAGCAATAGACATAGCAATTTGTCTTGTCCCTTCGCTAAACTTCTCGTTTTCAAACAAGCCCATTGAACCAGACCAAAATATGGTCTTGGATTCTTTAATAATTTTGGAAAAATTTTCTATTGACGACTTCCCTATATCAAAAATTCTCTCGTCCTTCCGAGCCAAAGCAGTCCCCGTTTCTCTAATGTATAATTCACCCGTCTCATCGGGAGAAACCAAAACATCAACCGGCAAATGGATTTTTCTGCTTGTCAAATCTATCTCTTTGATAACATCTACTATCTCTTTTGACGGCCAAGGAAGACCAACGCAAACTCCCTTAACTCGCAAGATATTATTAGCAATATAACTGCCTAAAATAAGATGGTCGGCTTTTTCTAAAAATTTCTTGACCACTTTAATCTTGGAATCAATTTTTACCCCTCCGATTATCACACAGAGAGGACCTTGAGAACTTTGAAAACTTTGAGAGACCTGCGATAAGAATTTAATTTCTTTTTCAAATTCAAATCCGATAGAATTGGGCAATAATTTAGGTAAAAGAGAGATTGAAGCATGTTTTCTATGACAAACGCTAAATGCCTCATTGACATAAAAATCCGCTAATTTAGATAATTTTTTGGCGAATTTCAAGTTGTTCTTTTTCTCTCCTTTTTCAGTCCTTAAATTTTCTAAAAGTAAAATCTTCCCGGCCTTTAAGCCCCAAACCATTTTCCGAACTTTGAATCCTAAAACTTTTTTAGAAAAAACAATTGACCCTCCTAATAATTTTTCCAATTCTTTTTTTACCGGCTTTAAGCTGTTTGTTCCATTTTTTGACGATTCGCTTAAATGGCTAATTAAAATTATTTTCGCTCCCCTATCTTGAAGGAAGCGAATAGTTGGAAGGGTCTTTTCTATCTTGAAATTATCTTTAACTTTATCTCCTTCAATAGGGACATTAAAATCGCAACGGACAATCACCCGCTTATTGGTAAAATTATAATCGTTGATATGTTTAAGCATAGAGCATTTTAAAGTAAAACATAAAAGCTAAAAGCGAGCTTACGAAGTAAGCGAGTGCGATGAATACTTCGTATTCATCTTGACTCAGCCCTTCGGGCTTCGTTCAAGATGAGGGTACTCCCTCATCGCTATCAATTTAAATCCAAATGTCAAAATCCAAATGACTAAATGTCAAACTATTTTTTCAAAATAGAAGAAAATATCAACGCTAATTCATGTGCTTCTTTTCATAATTCCCTAGATTTTTGTATCTCACTTGGGATAGCTTTAGATATCATTCTGAACCAATGCATCGTTTCTTTCGCTTCCTTTTTGCAAATAGCTATTTTATGTCTAAAGTCCTTTTTTGATTCAGCACCATCTGCTTCCATATAATTAGCGCCAATACTTGTTCCAGAACGCACTATCTGGCTAATAAGAGGATTATTGATACTATTTCTAGGTAATATTTTAACGAACCCGATGACTGCTTCGCCAAATCCTGCCGTTCTCTCTATTAAATCGTATTTATTTTTGGATTTTGGATTTTGAGCTTGATTTGACATTTAGATTTTGGGTTTTGGGTTTTGTTTTAATTTTCATTTGAAAATTAAAACAAATTTAAAACTTTACAACTTGACCGGGTTCTATTTTCCCGCTTTGAATATCCTTTTTCTCGTCCCTATCTTCTTTAAGTGAGTCCCTTAATGTTTGTTTGAGTTTTTCCCTATCAATTTTTTTCTTTCCTTCACTTTTTTCCTTTCGTTTAGATGAAAATGAAACCGGTTCCTTAAGAAGCAATTCTTCCAGAGTTAAAGTTTTTATTTCCTTGTTTTTTTCGCCGGATTCATCTTTCTCTTTATTATTATTTCCATCTTCGTGGTCTTTAATTTCTTTAAGGCAGGTCTTACAATAGAGAGGCCGCCCAGGCTGGGGTTTGAAAGGAACCTTGACCCATTTGTCACATTTCTGGCATTTTACATCGTAAATTTCCACCTCTTTTTTCTCGTTGGACTTGTCTTTTAGAACAAAACTGCCTGTCCATTGAGAAATACTTTCCTCAATAACCTTTCGAGGATTAGAGTAATGATTTTTTGATTCTTCAATAATTTCAGACCTATAAGATTTAGCTGGTTTTTTTGGGGGAGGGAGTGTCTCGGCTGAAAAAGGTCGGCCAGCCGCCCCGTCAATCATTAATTTTAAATAGATATTATATTTAGGTAGGTTAACTAAGTCCTGGGCTGAAAACTCGGGGGAAAACTCTTTCTCTAAATACTCGGCATCTTCAGCTCCAACCCGGAAAGAAACTAATGTCCCCACATTACCAAAAATAGCGTCTCTCACTTTCTCATCTATTTGAGCAATATACTGATGGGCTAAAATAAGCCCTAAACGATATTTTCGGGCTTCGGAAAGAATATTACAAAAGGACTCTGTGGCAAAGTTCTGAAACTCGTCAACATAGAGAAAGAAATCCTTTCTTTCCTTTTCAGGAATATCAACCCTTGACATTGCTGCCAATTGTAATTTGGTTATTAAGAGACCCCCTAAAAGATTTGAAGTATCTTCTCCTATGTTCCCCTTGGATAAATTAACTATCAAAATTTTACCCTTGTCCATTATTTCCCTCATATCAATACTGGAGGATTCTTGCCCAACAATATTTCTAATAATGGGAGATGATATAAATTGGCCTATTTTATTTTGAATGGCTGCCGTTGCCTCAACTTCGTACCTTTGAGTATATCTTGCAAACTCATTGGACCAAAAGGACTTGATTATCGGGTCTTTTATATTAGCCACTATTTGTTTTCGGTAATCGACATCAATTAACATTCGATTTACTCCTAACAAAGTGGTTCCCGGCGATTCCAATAAAGCCAAGAGTGAATTATGAAGAATATACTCCATTCGGGCTGACCAAACATCAGGCCATATTTTTTTAAAAACACCCATTAACCCCGAAGCCACTAAGTGGCGATGTTCCACATCAACACTTTCCATAACATTAAAACTAATCGGCGAATCCATATCAGCTGGGTTAAAGTAACAAACATCTTTTACCCTTTCTTTGGGAATAAAATCCAATATCTCGTCAGAGGCCTCTCCATGAGGGTCAATAAGACCAACTCCTCTCCCTTGCTGAATATCCTGAATAATCATATTCTTTTCAAGTTCGGTTTTTCCCACTCCCGTTTTTCCGACTATATAAAGATGCCTTCGCCGATCGTCAAGCTTGATGCCGAATTCCGTTTTTTCGTTCCTAAAATTAGTTTTCGCAAAAAAATTGATTTCTTTTTCCATTTTAATTTAGAGAACTTAAAAAAATAGTTCATTCTCTTTTACCCGTGGGAATGCTTGGAGGCGGACCTCCCTTTTTGAAAGAAACCCGGGAAACGCCGGAGGGCAAATTGCCTGCTTCAGCCGGCAGGTGAAAAATAGTTGCCAATTCCTCGCTATTCAAAATCAAAGTTCCACCTATCGAGTTCGGAGACTTAGCTGGAACTCTTTCAATATATCTTTCAAAAATATCCCTTTTTCTCCAAAATGTTCTTATTTTGGGGAAAAAATATTTAACTTCTGTTTTGGTCTCTCCCCAGTGTTTCATAGAATTCAAGTTCTCAACCCCAAAATGGGAAAGATATGCCCTGGTAATCGTTTTACGGTTCGGAAATTGAGACCCTCTCTTAAAAATATAAAGTGAGCGCATTGAAACCTTGAATCCCCGTTTGCTAATTTTATCTTCCACCGCTTCTAAAATTTGTTTTTCGCCAGGGGTGAGCTTCATTTCCGAGGGGATTATTTCTTCCTTCTTTTTCTCGGGCTCAAAAGGGACATAATCTTTTAACAGCACCGTCCGAGCTGTTTCTCCAGCTATTGATTTATCTTTTGCTTTCCCCAAACGTTTAACTATTTCATCGGCTTTCGCCCTTCCTCTTTTGGTCCAAGGCAAGACCTCGTCAAGAATAGGAATGGCAATAATCTGAAACCAAAACTGCTCCCCTTCTTTAAGATTGACAAGGGATTCCATTAAGGAACTGAAAGGGTCTATTTTCTTTTCTACCTTTGTTTCTTCGGGTTTTATTTCAAAAAACTTATATGTTCTGATGGGATAAACATAATCCTTAACAAGGACATAGTCCTCTCCCCAAAAGTCGTATTCTTTATTGGGAATATCGGCGGGAACATTTTGAACATAGTCATTTGTTTCAAAAATTTCCGTTTCCGGATAGTGAGTATGAATAATCGACTCAACCATTTTTTCCGAGTCCTTAGGAATCCTTAAATAAAAATGGACTTCCCCCTCAAAACTCAATAATTCAAAAGAAAACCAAAGTCCACCACCAAAAGTTGGCTCTCCCTCGCACCACTTTTTTCGCCAATCGGGAAAATCATAAAATGCCCAAAGGCGATTAAAAATATCCTCCATAGCCCTGAAAGGTTTTAATATCTCCGCCGGGGGAATAATTTCTAAAATAGTCCATTTTTTTTCTTCGTACCAAACATCCCAGTTTAACCACCAAAAATAGAGAAAACGAGCCGGAAAATATAAAACGACAGGTAGAATTAACCACCACCAAGATTTTAAAATTGGAATAATCACGGACATAATCTTTTAGAGAGGAATGAAGAGAGAAATTATTAAAATCAACAAAAAACCAAGTAAAAGAATTTTAAAGTTATAAAAAAGGGAAACAGAAATCGCCCTGATTATATTTTCTGTTCCCTCCTTGCCCCTACCAGCCCAAATCAAGCACTGGTAAGCAAACGCTATAAAAAATACGAAAACCAATACCAAAAAAAGAATAATCGCTGTTTCAAGAAATAACATTTTTTATTTTAAAATAGACCTTCCTTGAGAGTCCTTAGAGAAAAGGTTTTTATCTTGAAGATTTAATAGAATTGTGTTTTTCTTAACCAATCTTTGGCTTAAGACCCTGTCTAATATCTCTTCTTTGGTTAAGGGTTTCCCGGCTTTCCTTAAAATATCGGCGATAACATCCTTAACTATCCCCTTTTCATATCCCCATTCTTTTAGAGCATACATCCCTCTCCCAACTAAAACGAACCTTCCGTCACGAATTAATTCGTTGTGAACTGTTTGAGGGAAAACTTCCCTTTGGGGGCAAACTTCAGTTTTAATTTGACTGGCTAATTCGGCTATTTCCCTAAAATGGAGGGGTTTCGCGCTTTTTCTTAAAGCCAAATAGGCCTTATCTTTTACTCCTCTGGGCTTAATTTCCGGCCAATCAGTCAAGCCAAAATCGCCTAAGGGACCTTTTTCAATCCTTTTGGCAATCTCAACTATGGAATTAAAAACATCCGATTTCTCATTCTCGGAAAGTTGAGAAAACTCGCTTTCGGTCAAGGGCTCTTTCTTTTTTTCAAAAGCCCTTGTCAATGCCTTTAGAACATCTTTTGTTTTTTTGTAAAAAGTTTTTTCCGTAGTCCAAAAAGGATAAAACTCGCTTGATTCTTTGAAACGATAAAAGGGGTCTCCGATAAAAAGAATAAAATAGGCCTGATTTTGAAAATCTTCGCCACCTAAATCCGAAAGTAAAATATCTTCTCTTTTCAAGCCCCCTTGTTTTTTCAAATAATCCTGAAAAATAGCGAATATTTTATCAAAGGACTTTTCCTTATTCTCTCTTATTTTTGCTAAGCCATTGGATTCAATCTGGCGAATTCTCTCCCGGGTTAAATTGAACTCTTCACCGATTTTTTCCAAAGTTTTTCTTTGGCTTCCCTCTAAGCCGAAACGACGAGAAAGAACCTCTTTTTGTTTTTGAGGTAAATTTTCCAAGAAATCTAAACAAATTTTTGAATAATTTAAAATCATAGTTTATTCTTCCATTTAAACACATTAAAAAATGAATGTCAATAAATAAAATTTCTAATTATCCTAATTGCTCTAATTATTCTAATCGAAGAGATAAATCTCTTCTCTACCCTTCGCTATCGCTCAGTTAATCAATGTCTAATGTCTAAGACCTTGATTTAAACCCAAATGTCAAAATCCAAATGTCAATTCAAATCCAAAGCTCAAATACGAGTCCACGAGGTAGACGAGTCAAAATGAAAGTAATCTTTCATCGCCTGCGAGTCCACGAGGTAGACGAGAGCGATGAATGTTTCACATTCATCTTTACTCAGCCCTTCGGACTTCGTTAAAGATGAAAGTAATCTTTCATCGCCTGCGAGTCCACGAGGTAGACGAGTCAAGATGAAAGTAATCTTTCATCGCCTGCGAGTCCGCAAAGTGGGTGAGCCGAAATGACAGCAAAGCTGTCATTGAGCGTTTCGCAAACTCGTTTTGGATTTTGGATTTTGAGCTTGATTTGTCAGCAATGAAGACTTCGTTTTCATCTTAACTCACCTGCTATGCAGGTTCGTATTTGAAATTTGGATTTTGGATTTAGAAAATAACTAAGATTTGAGATTTCATTAGGTTAATTAGGTTAATTAGGTTAATTAGATCAATTCTATTTATACTTTCGTTCTTTGAACTTAGAGAAGCTCACTAAGAGAGGAGCGGCTAAGAATATGGAAGAATATGTCCCGAAACCAATTCCTAAAATCAGAGCTAAGGAAAAGTATCTTAATGTTTCTCCTCCAAAAAAGAATATTGCTAAAAGAGTAAAAAGAGTTGTTAGGGAAGTATTCAAGGAACGAACTAAGGTTTGGTTTAAACTTCTTTCAACAGTTAAGTCAAATGTGGACTCCTTGAGATTTAAAAGATTTTCTCTGACCCTGTCAAAAACAACCACTGAATCGTTAATAGAATAACCGAAAACGGTTAAAAGGGCGGTGATAATAGGAATGTTAATTTCTAATCCGGAAGTTTTTCCTAGAATGGCGAAAATGCCCAAAGGAACCAAAACATCGTGGACAAGGGCGATTAAGCCGGTGAACCCATAAACATAGGATTTAACTGGTCGAGAAATTTTTCGGAAACTAAAGGCGACATAAAAAAGAATTGCCAAGAGAGCCAATAAAACAACCAAGCGGGTCTTTTGTCCAAGTTCTTGACCAACAATTGGACCGATTGACTGAAAATTTTCCGAGCCCTCTTCTACTTCTCCCAGCCCCTTAAGAGATGATAATACTTGGCTGTAGGTCTCTTCCCCTTCTTGGCCAAAGTCCTTCATTTTTACAATAACTCCTCTTTCTCCGGTTCTCTGAACCGAAACATTGCCTAAATTGAGACTAGACAAGGACTGGCGAATTTCATCTGAAGAAGGAACCGTCTCTTTATAGGCGAGTTCCAAAGAACTGCCCCCGGTAAAGTCAATGCCTAAATTAAAACCGAAGACAAAAAAACTGATAATTGATAAAATTACTAAAATTGAAGATAGGATGTAAAATATTTTGCGATACTTGATAAATTTTATGTACATACCAATAAAATTATTCTAATTACTCTAATTACTCTAATTATTCTAATCGAAGAGATAAATCTCTTCTCTACCCTTCGCTATCGCTCAGGTAATCAATGTTTAATGCCTAATGACTAACTTTTAATTTCCAATTTACAATTTTCAATTTTCAATCAATTATCGAGCTTTCGTAAAGTGTACTCAATGAATGCTTCGCATTCATTTCGACTCACTTGCTCAAGCGAGGCGCAGAGCGAAGATGACAACGAAGTTGTCATCGCCTACTCACTTTGTTTGCAGATTCGTAAGTATTCAATGAACACTTCGTGTTCATTTCGACTCACTTGCTTCGCAAGTTCGTAAGCGAAGATGAAAAAGAAAACGAAGTTTTCTTTGACTTTAATCTTGAAGGCGATGAGACTTCGTCTCATCTTTACCTTCGTTTTCACTTAAAAATTTTAATTTTTAAAAATTAAAATTTTTAAAAAAGATTTTTTCAAAAATCTTTGCTCGTGAAAACTCGGTTTTCAATTTTCAAACAAACTAATTAATTTAATTTCATTGAAAATTGGAAATTAGAAATTGGAAATTGAACTTTATTATTTAGAATTCTTTTGGATTTTGGGCTTGATTTGACAGTAATGAAGACTTCGTCTTCATCTTAACTCACCTGCTATACAGGTCGTATTTGAAATTTAGGCAAAACTCTTTAGCTCCAAAGCCATTTTATATTTGATATTTTTGTTCTAACAAACAATTTTAAAAAACTTTTAGTCACAAAAAGAGAGGAAAATAAACTTATCAATATCCCTAAAATTAAAGTTAAAGCAAAGGCCTTCACAAAACTTGTTCCGAAGGAAAACATTATCAAGGCAACGATTAAAGTGGTAAAATTACTGTCTCTAATAGATGGCCAAGCCCGGGAGAAACCGACTTCCAGAGATTTGGAAAAACTTTCGCCGCTTTTTCTTTCTTCTTTCATTCTTTCAAAAATTAAAACATTGGCGTCAACAGCCATTCCTACCGACAAAATTGCTCCTCCTATTCCGGCTAATGTGAGAGTTACTGGAATAATTTTAAATAAACTCAACAAGGCCCCCGCATAGATAACTAAAGCTAAACTGGCTAAGACCCCCGAAAGCCGATAAAACAAAATAATAAATAAAATTACTCCCAAAAAACCAAAGGTGCCGGCTTGAAGCGATTTTTTTAAAGAAATTGAACCTAAAGTGGGGCCGACTGTCGTTTGGGAAATCAAATTAATACGAACAGTGAGAGCCCCGGCGTTAAGATTTCGAGTGAGCCCTTTCGCTTCTTCAACATTAAAACTCCCACTAATTTGAGCTTTCCCTCCAGAAATAGATTCTCTAACCACAGGTAAAGAAATCGGAGAATTATCAATATAAATGGCTAAGACCTTGCCTATGTTTTGAGAAGTTAAATCCTCAAAAATCTTACTGCCTTCTTTATTAAACTCTAAAGAAACCTCCGGCTCCAATGTTGTTTGATTAAACTCTAATTTCGCTTCTTTTAAGTATTGTCCTGTGAGTTTGGTTGCTTGAAAGCAAGGGTCCTCGCCATAAAGATTTATGAATTGAAATAAAAAATCAGGGATAGAACAGACCACATCTAATTGAACACTTTCAGAATCTTCCCCCAACTGCTCTTTAATAATCGTCTCTCTTTCGGATTTCAATCTTTCTTCTTTAAACTCCAAATAAGGGGTCTTTCCTATTTCTTTAATCGCTTCCTCAACATTTTTCACGCCCGGAAGTTCGATAATTAAACGATATGAGTCCTTTATCTTCTGGGTTCTTACTTCAGGTTCGGTTACCCCTAAACCATAAGAACCCCTTTCCCTCACTCTTCTTTCTATAATATCCCTCAAGCCCTGCATTCTCTCGTCTCTTTCTTTAAGGGGAACCCCTTCTAAATCGGCTTCATAAACCAAATGGCTCCCTCCTTCAAGGTCAAGCCCTAATCTAAAAGGTTTTTCGCTGATATGGGGCAACCCCAAGTTTAAATAATCAAGAACCCAATTACAGTACTGAGGAAAAATCACGGCAAAACTAAAAAGAGAGACCGCAATAATTATTATTAAATTAATCTTATTCTTTCCTTGAAACATATTTCTTGACTTTAGCAAATTTTTTTACGGCTTACAAGGACTGTCTCTAATTACAAAAACTTCTTTTTTGTATCTTTTTATGAACTCACAAGAATAAAAGTCCTCCTTTTGTTTTTATGAACTTGTTATAGAAATCTTAAAAACCGTTCGGCTAATTTGAGAATTAATTAAACCTTGAACTTCTTGAAAAATTTTATGTCCCTCGCTTTTATATTCAACTAAAGGGTCTCGCCCTCCATAAGCCCTCAACCTTACCGAGTCCTTAAGACAACTCATTGTTTCTAAATGTTCTGACCAAAAAATATCTATTGTTTTTAGACAAATAAATCTTAGAATTTTTTCCATATTTTCCGCTCCTTCTTTTTCTTCTTTATTTTGAAAATAATTCCCAATTAAATCCTTGATATTTTTTATTTTTTGGTCTAAAGAAAGTTTTTCTAATTGAGAAAAATCCTCGTCTTTTAAAGGAAAAATGGTTTTTAATTCTTCTAAAACCCTTTCTTTATCAAACCACCCTTCATCTTCTTCCGAATAGGACTCAATTATTTTCTTAACCTCATTGGCAATAAGCCCTAAGACAAAGTCGCGAAGTTGTTTATAATTTTTGGTCAAGACCTCTCTTCGAAGAGTGTAAATCTTGTTTCTATGTTTAGAGGCAACATCATCATATTCTAAAATATGATTTCTAAGGTCAAAATTCATTCCTTCCACCCTGCCTTGGGACTTCTCTATCGCTCCAGAAAGAATTTTTGCTTCAATCGGTTGGTCTTCGGGAATTTTTAAAATCTCTACTAAGTTTTTTATTCTATCTCCGCCAAAAATTCTTAAAATATCGTCTTCCAAAGAAATAAAGAAACAAGAAGAACCTGGATCGCCCTGGCGACCGCTCCTTCCCCTTAATTGATTATCAATTCTTCGGGCCTCGTGACGTTGGGCGCCGATAACGAAAAGCCCCCCCACTCCTTTTACCTTCTCTGCTTCTTCAGAATCGGGTGGATTGCCACCTAATACAATATCCACTCCTCGACCAGCCATATTAGTAGCCACTGTCACCTGCCCTTCACGACCAGCTTGAGCAATTATTTCTCCTTCTTTTTGATGATATTTGGCATTTAGAACTCGGCAGGAAATTCCCTCTCTTTCAAGCATCTTAACCAGTAATTCATTCTTTTCAATTGAATTAGTTCCGATTAAAACCGGCTGACCCCGTTGATTCCTTTCTCTGACCTCTTTAATAATTGCTTTGAATTTCCCCATTTCTGTCTTATAGACCCTGTCACTCAAGTTTTCCCTAATTAGGGGCTTATTAGTTGGGACCGATATAATTTCCAATTTATAAACTTTTTCAAATTCTTCAGCTGAAGTTTGAGCTGTCCCTGTCATCCCAGATAATTTTTTATAAAGCCGAAAATAATTTTGAAAAGTGATACTAGCTAAGGTTTTTGACTCGGCCTGAACATTAACTCCCTCTTTGGCTTCAATCGCTTGATGTAAACCGCCCGAATATCTCCTTCCCGGCATCAAACGCCCCGTGAATTCGTCAACAATAATAACTTGACCGTTTTTAACAATATAATCCTTGTCTTTTTTAAATAAGGCCTTGGCTTTTAGGGCTGATTCCAATTGGTGAGCGGTGATAATGTCGCTTTGGGCCCAAGGGTCAAAATTAAGCCGGCCAACAACCTTATCCTGTCCCTTTTCGGTGAAGGTTACGGCTTTAAGTTTTTCATCAATAATATAATCATCTTCTTCTTTCAAAGAATTGGCTATCTGGGAGAATTGGTGATATTTTTCCGTTGATTCTTCAATGGGCCCAGAAATTATCAGAGGGGTTCTGGCTTCGTCAATTAAAACAGAATCAATTTCATCAATAACAACATAATGAAAATCGCGTTGATTTTTGTCTTTGATATCCATCGCCATATTGTCTCTTAAATAATCAAAGCCAAACTCGTTATTGGTGCCGTAAGTTATATCGGCCGAATAAGATTCTTTTTTAGAAACCGGCCGGAGATAACTTTCAATCACTCTAAATCCGCCAACCAAATCCCTTTCTTTATCTCTTTCTCCATTTTGGATTTTGGATTTTGGATTTTCTTGTTGATATTTTGGGTCATACAAATATGCCGCCTCGTGAATAATACAACCCACTGATAATCCAAGCGCGAAATATATCTGCCCCATCCAAATGGTATCTCTTTTAGCCAAATAATCATTAACCGTCACAACATGAACACCTTCTCCCTCTAAGGCATTAAGATAAATAGACAGAGTGGCTGCTAATGTTTTGCCTTCTCCGGTTTTCATTTCAACAATTTTCCCTTGGTGGAGAGAAATCCCCGCAATTAACTGGACATCAAAATGCCTCTGCTGAAGATTCCTTTTAGCCACCTCTCTAACTAAAGCAAAACTTTCGGGCAGTAAATCATCAAGATTCTCGCCTTTGGACAATCTTGTTTTGAACTCTTTTGTTTTCTCTCTAATTTGTTCATCGGAAAAAGACCCGAAAAAAGATTCGAGGCCGTTTATCTTCTCAATCATTGGCTGGGTTCTTTTTAGATATTTGGTATTCGGGTCTTTGAAAATTTTACTTAAAAATGCCATCTTTTTCTTTTAATATTTTTAAAAAATAAGGAACTCCCCTATCTTCTTACTTTAAGATAATTATTCTTAAAAAACAAACCCCGCCTCTTAAAAAAGACGGGGTTTTATATCTATAGAAAATCTATTTCTTTCTTTTCTTAACTACTTTTTTCTTCTTTGGTGTTACTTTCTTTTTAGTTTTTTTAACTACCATTTTTTTATTTTTAAAGATTTTAACTTAAGCAAATAGTCGACTTTATTTTTTAGTTCTATCTGCTTTATATTTTCTGAAATAAAAGTTTCTTCAATTCATTATTTCACTTTTAAAAATTGTGTCAACCCCTCACCTATTTCTATGCGAGACCCTGAAACAAATTTGAGATGTAAAGCCATATAAAAACTGACTTTTTATTGATAATTTATAATTGATAATTGATAATTTATGATTTATAATTTATGATTTATAATTTATGATTTACGACGAGCGAGTCAAAGACGAGCGAACGAAGTGAGCTTGTAAAGATGACGACGAAGTCGTCATCGCCTCTTTTCCACCTTTCGCTTTTATAAATAAAAGCTCAGGTAAGCGAGGAGTCAAGATGAACACTTCGTGTTCATCGCCATGATTTGTTCTCGATCTTTTTTATTTCCTTAAATAAAAAAGGCCGAGAGGGTAAACCTCCAATTCAAAGTCTTTTATGAGGACCAGCTCTCGGCTTGAATTAATTATAACCCCAAAAAAATATTAAACAACTACGAATATGCTTCGTGGACTCATAAACAGTAAATAATTGATAATCAATAATTGCATTACGCTCCCCGGAAGCGTAAAACCCTAACTACTAAAAGCAAAAAACCTTCAAAATCTATATCCAGAAGGTTTTTCGCCGACTAAGAATGGAGCTTTTTTATCCCGAAGGATAAAAAATGATCCTCATACTTTCCATGCTACCAAATTAAAAAGCGATTGTCAATAGCCGTCTCTTTTTTAAAAAAGAAGTGAGTTGTTTACAACTCACTTTTTTCATACGAGTATTTTTCCGCCAATTTTTTTGCCCACTCTGTAATGTGGTCTCTCTCTTCTACTGAGAAAACCCTTAGAGTGAGCGCTACCGTAATCACAGCATTTTCCATTTCGGTTTTTTCTTCGTCAGTCATTTTCTTCTCTTTCCTATTTAATTGTTTTTTACCAAACTATTTTTCAGTATAATGAATAATTTTTATTTAGCAACCTTCTCGGGGCTCTTTTTCTTTCTGAAAACGATAGCATTGGAAAAAACAACTTTTCCTTTTTTGAAGTCAACTGAAAAAGACCCGCCTTGTTCTATTTGGGAAGTTATAATCTTTAATGATAAAGGGTCAAGAATCATTTTTTGAATTACTCTTCTTAACGGCCTGGCTCCCAAGTTAGGGTCAAATCCTTCTTTTGTTAAATATTCTTTAACTGCCTCGAAGAAATCAATTTTAATATCTTTGGTTTTCCTTAGTCGCTCTCTGACTTTTTCTAATTCCAAATCAACTATTTTTCTAATTTTTCCCTTACTAAGATAGTTAAAGATAATTATCTCGTCAACTCTGTTTAAAAACTCCGGACGGAAAAAGTCCTTCAAGGATTGATTTACTTTACTTTCCATATTTTCTCTTTGGGAAGAATTTTGTTTGGAGTTTCCTTCAAATCCCAAAGGATGGGCTTCACTGATATATTCGGAACCAACATTGGAAGTCATAATAATAATAGTATTCTTAAAAGAAACCATTCTCCCCTTAGCATCAGTGAGCTGACCGTCCTCAAAAATTTGGAGCAAGATATTGAAGACCTCGGGATGAGCTTTTTCAATTTCATCGAGTAAGACAATACTATAAGGACGACGTCTTATTTTTTCAGTGAGTTGCCCCCCTTCCTCATAGCCAATATAACCGGGAGCTGAACCAATCATCTTGGAAACGCTATACTTTTCCATATATTCTGACATATCTATCTTAATAAGAGACTTTTCGCTGTTAAATAAAAAACTAGCTAAGGCCCGGGCAGTTTCTGTTTTCCCCACACCTGTCGGGCCCAAAAACAGAAAGACCCCCATCGGACGGCCTTCTTCAGCAATGCCAGCCCGACCTCGCCGAATAGCGTTAGAGATAGCCATTATTGCCTTGTCTTGACCAATTATTCTTCCTCTTAAAATATCCTCCATCTTTTCCAATTTCTTCGCCTCTCCCTCTATAAGCCGAGTGATAGGAATGCCTGTCCATTGAGAAACAACTTGGGCAATATCTTCTTCACCTACTTCTTCTTTTAGAAGACGATTTTTCTTTTGGAAATTTTTTAATTTCTTCTCAGCGGAGTCCAATTTTTTCCTGACTTCTGGGATTTCCCCATATTTTAGTTCGGCGATTTTTTGCAATTCTCCTTTCCTTTGGGCAATTTCTATTTGGAAATAAAGTTTATCTATTTCTCTTTTTAAATTTTTAATTTCATTTATTATCCTTTTCTCCGATTCCCATTTCGCCTCTAAAACTTTTTCTCTATCTTTTAAGTCGGCTAATCCTCTTTCAATCGCCCTAATTCTTCTTTGGGAGTCCTTTTCTTTTTTTAGGGCTTCTTTCTCTATCTTTAATTTGTTAATTTGGTCTTTTAGATCTCCCAATTTTACCGGCTCTGATTCCATTTCCAATCTTAAAGCCGAAGCCGCTTCATCCATTAAGTCAACCGCCTTGTCAGGTAAAAATCTGTCCGTAACATAACGATTACTTAATTCAGCCGAGGCCTTCAAAGCTGAATCCTTGATTTTCACCCCGTGATGAAGCTCATATCTCTCCTTTATTCCTCTTAAAATCGCCAAAGTATCTTCTACTGTCGGCTCGGAGACATAGATGGGTTGGAACCTTCTTTCCAAGGCGGCGTCTTTTTCAATATATTTTTGATATTCTTTTAAGGTAGTTGCTCCAATCGCTCTTAATTCTCCTCTAGCTAAAGCTGGCTTTAAAAGATTGGAAGCGTCAATAGCTCCTTCGGCTGCCCCTGCTCCGATAATAGTATGGAGCTCATCGATAAATAAAATATATCTTTCACTATTTTTTTTGAGTTCACGGAGAAGAGATTTAATTCTGGCTTCAAACTCTCCCCTGTACTTAGTCCCGGCGATCAACGAACCCAAATCAAGGGCAATCAACTCTTTGCCTTTTAAACTCTCTGGGATATTTAAACTAACAATCTTTCTCGCCAACCCCTCAACGATAGCCGTTTTCCCTACACCGGCCTCCCCGATTAAAACAGGATTATTTTTTGTCCGACGAGATAAGACCTGCATTATTCTTCTGATTTCCGTTTCCCGGCCAATAACCGGGTCAAGCTTTCCCTTTCTAGCCAAAGAAGTTAAATTGATAGTATATTTTCTAATAACTTCATACTTGGATTCCGGTTCGGGGTCAGTGATATTTTCTCCGCCTCTAATTTCCGATAGTTGCTTAAAAACAATTTCCCTATTTAGAGGAACTGAAACATTGGTATCAAGAAATTTAGCTTTCTCCAAAATTTCCTGACCTCTGTTTTTGGCTGATAAAATCCCCAAAAATAAATGTTCAACAGAAATAAAATCGTCTTTCATATTGGCCGCTTCAATTCGAGCCCTCTCTAATGTTTGGGCTAAGTCCTGGGTGAGATAAAATTGGCCAGCACTTTGAGATGGAGGGGAGAAGGGATTTTGAACGACAACTTTTTCTATTTTTTTCTTTAAGTCGTCAATATCAACCTGTAGAGCATTTAGGATTGCCAAAACTATACTTTCTTCCTGTTCCAATAAAGCAAGCAAAAGATGAACAACATCTATTTGCTGTTGCTCATATTTTCGAGCGATGCTTTGGGCTTTAAGCATCGCCTCTTGGGACTTATGGGTGAAATCGTCACCTTGAATAAAAGGCATATATTTAGTTAAGTGAGTAAGTGAGTAAGTGAGTAAGTGCGTAAGTGGGTTAAGTGGTGGGGAATAGTTAGTTGTCTGTTTTTTCGTCTAAAATAAGCTTTACTTCAATTTCTTTCTCTCCCCTCAAAATTTTAAGGGTGATTGTTTCTCCCGGACTATACTTTTGAATTATTTTAGCCAAAGGATTTTGAACAGTGATTTTTTCTTGATTGAACTCTAAAATTATATCCCCCTCTTTCAGTCCGGCTTTGTCGGCGGCCGAATCGGGAATAACGGCCGGATCTAAAACAGTGTCTCCTCTGATAATTAGCACCCCATAGTCCACATTCAATCCTTTCTCCTCTTTAACTTCCGGGTTTATCAAAACATATCTTACCCCCAAAAAAGGGTAAACAATTTTCCCTAATCTTTTTATCTGTTCTATATCTCTTTTCGCCTTGTTAATGGGAATAGCAAAACCAATACTTTGAGCATCTTGAGCCATTGCCACATTAACGCCAATAACTTCCCCTTTAAGATTTAAAAGTGGCCCACCAGAATTGCCCTTGTTAATAGCGGCATCCGTCTGAATAATATCCTCTAATGTTTCGATAACGCCTCCTCCAGAAGCGGTGATAGTTCTTCCCAATCCGGAAATAACTCCGGCTGAAATAGTGTTTCTAAACTCTCCCAAAGCGTTGCCTATAGTGATAACTGTTTGACCGATTTCCGAAATAGACGAATCCCCCAATTTTAAGACAGGAAATTTATTTTGGGAGAGCCCTCCTTCCTGATTGATTTCTTCGCTTTTGATTTTAAGAATAGCTAAGTCCTGAAAAGGATCTTTGGCTAAAATTTCAGCCGAATACCTTTCCCCATCGTTAGTAACAACGGTATAGCTTGCCTCTTCATCGGAAGCAACATGCTTATTGGTTAAAATCAAACCATCTTCGGAAATTATGAACCCGGTTCCTCCGCCAATCTCTTTCTCTTCCGTCCCATTTTGTTCGGCTTGAGGGGACTCAAACTTAAAATAAAAAGGGAAGTCATCTCCAAAAAAATCTTCGAAAGGGTCGATATATCTTTGCTGAAAAACAGGCAAATCCTTAGTGATGATAATACTAACAACCGAAGGCGAAGCGCTTTTGACAACATTAATAACCGCCTCTTCCTGACTTGTTTGAGGAATATAAGCTTGAGGTTCGGTTTCCGAAACAATAGAAGAAGTGGAATTGGTTGAAAAAATACCCTTTAGAATTGGTTGAAGATAATCATTGAAGAAAAATCCCGCCGATGTTCCCAAAAGAAAAACAAAAATCAATAAAACGACTAATAATAATTTATTTTTTTCTTTTTGGGAAAAGATAACCTTTTTCTCTCTTGGTCCAAATAAATCTGAAACATCTTTTCCTAAAAACTTTTTTATCTTAGAAAAATTTTCTTTATTCAAAAACATAAGCATAGATTTTGAGATATTATAACCCTAAAAAAAATAGGACGCAAGAGTTAATGGCTCACTATTAACTGCTATTGAAAAATCAATTTAGGAATCTTTAGGTCTAATTCAGACCCAGAAAAAGAACTAATTAACAAATTATTGTGATTTCAATTTAGAGAAATGATAATAAATAAAAGAAATTAAGATTAAATAAAAAGAAAAAAGATAAACCCAAGAAACCCGAAAAGTTATGAGGGCTAAGGGCATACTGCTAAAAAGGGAAACGAGGGATGTTAGATATTTCAGTAAAAATAAAACCGGCCAGGAAAAAATCCCAGCCAAAAGAGAACTAACGAAACCCAAGAAAAGAAAAACAAATCCGCCAATCATAATATAAGGCAAAATAGGAACAATCAAGATATTAGCCAATGGCCCGACTAAAGAAAAATAACCAAAATTATAAATCAAGATGGGCAAGGTAAAGACCTGGGAAGAAAGAGTCGCCGATAAAATACTTCTCAAATTTAACACTCTCTCTTCGGGAATAAATTTTAGCCAATTTTCAAAAATGGGAAAAAGATAAATTATGCCGACAACGGCTAAAAAAGAAAGCTGAAAACCAACATCATATCTTAGAAGAAAAGGGTTTAGGGCTAACATCAAAGCGCCGGCTAAAACCACCGTTCGAGAACTATTTGAAGGCCGATTGATTTTTTGAGAAAGGAGAAGAAGAAAGGCCATTATTCCCGCCCTTAAAGCCGAGGGTTGGAACCCCGCCATAACAATATAAAGTCCTAAAATTATTGCGACAAAATAAAAAACCCTTTTTCGGCCAATTCCTATACCAATAAATAAAGCAGTTAAAATCATACTTAGAATAATTATATGCATTCCTGAAATAGCCGTGATGTGACGAACCCCAGCAGCATTTAGTTTTTCTTTTAATTCAGAACTGATTTTTTGCTTGTCTCCTAAAAGAATCGCTCCCAAAATCGAATCTTGGGGATAAGGTAAATTTTTTTCCAAGGTTTTTCTTAATTTGTTTTTAAACAATAAAAGTTTGGAATAGAGAAAGACCTCTTGATTTTCAGAAACCAATTCAATTTCGGGGTCATAAATAACTCCCGAGATATTGTCTTTTTTCAAGTATTCTTGATAGTTAAAGTCCTCAAAGATACCGGGGCTTTTCAGTAACCCATTTATTTTTAACTGGTCGTCATAATAATAAAAAATTTTTTCTTTTAGGGTAACCAAGACCTTCCCTTCCGCCTCAAACCCGTTAATCTTTTCAATCTTGATGGTCACCTTTGTTCCATTTTCCCTAACATCCGGCTCTCTTGATATTTTTCCCAAAATTTCAACTACTTGGGAGTTGTCGGCAATTTTCTTCAATTCACTATTTTCAAAACCTCTGTTGACAAATTGATAACGAAAAATTCCTAAACTGAAAATCACCAAACAAATGGCGAAAAGAAAAATCCTTTTCTTAGAATCCGCTGATTTTTGGAAAAATGCCAAACAAAAATAAAACAACCCTAAAATAAAAAATTCCCAAACCAATAATTCGGGAATACCAACGAAAGAAGCAATAAATATGCCACTAATAAAAGAAAGGAGTGAATATAAAAAAAATTTAGACGGGGTCATAAGAAAAGACCTATCTTATTTCCACTTTTTCGAAAAAAGGAATGATTGCCTGCTGGAGAGACACGAGAAACTCATCAGGAAAGGACTTCATTTTTTCAAACCGGCTATCAACGGACTTTCCGGGTCGAAAATTCTGAAGAACATATTTTTTGGCCGGTTTAATCCATTGAACTATTTTTAAAATGTCTTCCCGTTCAATTAAACCCGGCACTAATGTTGTTCTGAACTCATAATCAACTTTTTCCTTTTTTAAAACATTTATACTTCTCTCAATCTTATCTAAAATATAATTATCAAGAGAATCCTTGAATCCGATAATCTCAATGTATTTATCTCTCGGCCCCTTAATATCCATAGCGACATAATCTACCAATCCCTTCTCAATTAAGCCCTCCAACATTTCAGGGTTTGAACCGTTGGTGTCAAGTTTTATATCATAGCCGGTTTTTTTAATCTTCTGGCAAAAATCAAACAAGCCTTCGTTTAGAGTTGGCTCTCCTCCGCAGATACAAACTCCTTCCAACAGACCTCTCTTCTCTTTTAAAAACTGGAAAAAATCCTTCGGCGAAATCGGCGATTGTTCTCCGATAATCCCTTCTAATACAAGTTCGGGATTATGGCACCAAGGACAGCGATAATTACATCCGCTCAAAAAAACGGTGCAGGCAATTTTACCCGGAAAATCAATGAGAGTTAGTTTTTGAATACCTTGAATTTTCATTATTTTTCCACTTTAAAAGTTTTCCTTTCCGCGAACTCTTTTTGTTTCCCCTTATTAAATTGTCGAATCGGGCGATAATAACCGACCACTCTTGAATAGACCTCACAAGGTTGCTTTATGGCGCATTTAGGACAAGTCCAATGCTCTCCACTTAAGTAACCATGAGCGGGGCAAATTGAGAAAGTAGGAGTAAATGTAATATAAGGAAGGTGAAAGTTTTCAAAAATTTTTTTGATTAATTTTTTGACTGTCTCAATGTCAGAAACCCTTTCACCCAAAAAGAGATGGTGAACGGTTCCTCCCGTATAACGGCACTGTAATTCGTCTTGAAAATCCAAGGACTTAAAAATGTCATCTGTATAATTAACCGGCAATTGGCTGGAATTGGTATAGTAGGGGTTTTCCTTAATCCCAGCAGTGATAATATCCGGATAACTTTCTCTATCCTTTAAAGCGAAACGGTAAGCGGTTGACTCGGCCGGAGTAGCTTCTAAGTTGTAAATTTGGCTCGTTTTTTCTTGATATGTAATTATTTTTTCTCTCATAAAGTCCATTATTTCCAAAGCAAACTTTTTTCCTTTCTCTGAAGCAATATCTTCTTCTAAAAAACTCAAAAGGGCTTCGTTCATTCCGACAATCCCAATAGTGGAAAAATGATTAGCATAATAAGCACCTTTAGTTTTTTTAATACTGCTCAAATAAAACTTAGAATAAGGATATAACCCTTTTTCAATGAAATTTTCAATCGTTTTTCTCTTTATTTCCAAACTTTCTTCAGCCAAATCCATTAAATTGCTCAATCTTTCAAAAAAATCTTTTTTGGTCTTTGAAAGGTAGCCAATCCGAGGAAGGTTAATAGTTACCACTCCGATACTTCCAGTATTGCTTCCGCTGCCAAATAGCCCTCCGCCACCCCGATTGTGAAGTTCACGTAAATCAAGACGAAGCCGACAGCAATTATGAGTAATTATTCCGTTGGCTAATTGAAATGCGTGCTCTTTATTGTCAAGTTCGAAATCATAAACATAGCCCGTGTATTTTTCTTTTTCTGTTTTTACAATTTTCACTCCATAAAAATTATTATAATCTCTATATTTTAGATTGTGTCCTTTCTTCATCTTAAAATAATTTCTCAACCATTCTGGAATATCCCCAGCAAACCTCAGATTGTATCCAATCTTCTTTTTATCTCCTGTGCTATTCTTTGATTCGAAATAAGTGGTATTTATTCCTAAACTTCTACTCAACATCAGAATATCTAAAATTAAATCTTTATTACCTAAATGAAGAACAATAAAATTCTTTTTTTTATGCAGAAAACCATCACTTTCTATTATTCCAATTAATACTCCTTTTCTAAATTCGAGTGAACGAGCGAAAATTTTAGAATTTAATCTTTTATTTACAGAACCATATCCTCTCACATACTCTTTCATCACCTCAACCAATCCTTTACTTGCAATAGAAATACGAACAAAATGATGTTCTTCGTTATAACAAATTGAAGTTGAAGCAACAAACCGTTCTTCAGCAATCTTCTGGGCAAATTTAACCAATTCCTTTTCTTTGCTGTTAAAAACTAAGTTCAAAGTGGTATCATCGTGAGAAACCCAGCCATCGCCTATATAAAGCCCGACCAATCTTCCTATGCCAAAATCTCCTAATTTTCCTTCATAAGGATATTTAGCAAATGGAAATTCATTTCCTATCTTTAACCCTTTACTCTCTACCATCTTTAGTTTCCCGTTTTCGATTATTAAGGAAGGATGGTCCAAGGTCATTTTGTCAAGAATCCCATTATCTAAGGTAACTTTTAGAATTTCTTCATTTTCCAATCTTAATTTTATTACATTTTTTACTTTCTCAAACTTACCATTAACAAGTATCTCAATTGAATTACCTCTTAGCAAAAAGTCATCTATAATTCTTCTAATTTCAGTTTTCGCAATCTCACCGCTTGCATTTTTGTAAATGATTTCGGTTCCCGGCAATTTACACATTGAACGGACGTCTTCCGGCTTCATATCGGAATTAATATAATTGGCAAAATAATTGGCGCCGTATTTTGCCGAGGCCTCAAAAATACCGTCAAATGCCTTTTCGTCCCAAGGAAAATCCTTGGTGATGTTAATGGTCGGGATGGGAAAACTAAAAGGCCGACCCGATTTATCTCCCTCCAACATCACTTCATAAAGCGCTTTGTCAAATATCTTCATTTCTTCTTCAAACTCTCCGTAGGTCTCTTTTTGGGGCTTGCCCCCGATAATTACCGGCTGGTTGGCAAAGACAGCCGAAGGTTTTAAGTCCAAAGTTAAATTGGAAAAAGGGCATTGGAATCCCACCCGAGTTGAAACAGCCATATTGAACATAAACTCCTGAAGCCGTTGCTTAACTTCTTTATAATCTAATTTGTCATAACGGATAAACGGAGATAAAAGGGTGTCAAAATTAGAAAAAGCAATGGCTCCGGCAACCTCCCCGGTTATAGTGAATATAAAATTTACCGCTTGAATTAAAGCCGAGCCGAAATGTTTTGGCGGTTTTGACTCCAATTTTCCCGGAACTCCGCCGAATCCTTTTAATAAAAGGTCATACAGGTCCCAGCCGGCGCAATAAGGGCCAAGAGTATCTAAATTATGAATATGAAAATTTCCCGATTCGTTCGCTTCCCTAATTTCTTTAGGATAGATTTTATTCAACCAATACTTTTTAACAATATAACTCACGCCATAACGATTTAAACCTTGGAGAGAAAAACCCATATTGGCGTTTTCTTTAACTTCCCAGTCCAATTTTTCTATATATTGGTCAACTCTATCCACCGCTTCTTCTTTCGCCTCAATCGCTTCTCTGATATTCCTTCTTTGTTCCCGATACAAAATGTAGGCCTTGGCAGTTTTTGTAAGGTTCTCTAAAATTAAAACTTCCTCAACGATATCTTGGATTTGTTCAACCTGAACCAACTCCTCCTTTTTAAATCTTCTATTTAAGATTTTTACAACTTTATCGGAAAGCTTTTGAGACAATTTGCCGTCCCCCTGGCCACTGGCCGTTAGGGCTTTGAAGAGGACTTTAGTGATTTTTGATTGGTCAAACTCCGCCAATGCTCCATTTCTCTTCTTAATTTTTTTGATTTTACTTTCCATAGAAAAAATAATGGCACCGATAAATAAAAAAATAAAAGCAAATAAATGCTTTAAAGCGGTATTTTATTCTACCCCTGTGGCGATTAAAGTAACTTTTATTTCCCCTTTTTCCAAATTCCTATTTTCGGAAACACCGAAAATAATTTTGGTTTTCTGATTAGTTATTTTTTTAATAAAGTTGGCTATCAAATTTACCTCCGTCAAGGAAACATCTCGACCGCTCACATTAAAAAGAACCCCTTTGGTATTTTTGGGTAAAAAATCAAGTAAGGGTGATTGAAGGGACTTGCTCGCCGCCCCCAACGCTCTTTGTTCTCCCTTAGCCCTTCCCTGACTGAATAGCGCCCGACCAGAGTTTTTCAATATCTCTTCTAAATCGGCAAAATCAACACTAATAATCCCGGGAACCGAAAGAAGTTCCGAGATGCCTTCTAACGATTCCACTAAAACTTGGTCAACTTTCAGAAAGGCCTCTTCTACCGAAGTATCTTTGTTAATTATTTTAAAAATACGGTCATTGGAAATAAGCAAAAAAGAATCAACATTCTTTTCCAATCTTTCCAACCCCCAATGAGATAATTTTTTTCTTAGCCCTCCCTCAAAAGAAAACGGAAGAGTGACAACGGCTAATGTTAGAATGCCCATTTTTTTAGCCATTTCCCCTAAGACCGAAACCGCCGGCGTCCCCGAGCCACCGCCAAGCCCGGCTGTTAAAAAAACAATATCCGAGCCCCTAAGAACCCCTTCAAGGACATCCTTGCTTTCTTCAACCGCTTTTTGCCCCAGTTTCCAATCCATCCCCGTCCCTAAACCGCCAGTTGCCTTTTCGCCAATTAAAATCTTATTAGGACAATTACAATTTTTTAGGGATTGAACATCGGTGTTAACCGCAAAGAGTTCAAATCCTTTAAGTGGTGTATTGGCTAAACGGGAAATGGTATTACATCCCGCTCCGCCGACTCCAATAACTTTTATTTTCATATTAGAAGATGTTTCCGCCTAACCCAGCACTTATTTCTATGTAAGTATTATAAATGTTTTAACCTTATAAGTTTGTTTTTCTGTGTAAATAAGTGCTGGGTTTGACGGATTACAGATTCTTATACCCAGCACTTATTTCTATAAAAACACGAAATAGAAATTAACATTGTTATTCAGAATTACAAAGCTAAGACCCTTATAATGTTTCCATAGAAATAAGTGCTGGGTTTTCGTTTCACTAAAACTTTGGCAGGACCAAACTCTTTAAGGTAGAAATATCTTAAAAATTTTCCTAAGTCGTCCTTCCGACGGCATCAATATCTCTTCTCCTCCCGCCTCAAAACCGGAAAGTAAAAGACCGGCACAAGTGGAAAAAGTCGGTTCTTCCACTCCAACAACTTTTTTGGGACCCGAAAGGTAACAAGGCAGTTCAAATTTTTCTTTGGCAAAATCCGCCATACCAGGTAAAAGAGACCCGCCACCAGTTAAAACAACCCCGCCGGGCAAAATGCTTTCTTTAGATATTTTTTTAAGATTTTTGTTTATTTCTGAAAAGACCTCCGAAATTCTTGAGGTTACGATTTTTTCCAAAAGAGAATTGGAAAAAGAAATGTTCTTTTCGGGAATTTCTATTTTTTCCTTCTTTTTCTCGTTTTTCTTTTTGCTTCTTGAGATAAAGGGAGATAGGGAACCAAATTCTTTCTTTATCCTCTCGGCTGTTGATATTTCTGTTCTTAACCCAATAGCAATGTCATTGGTGATATTAGACGCCCCCATCGGGAAAACCACAAAATCCACTAAATTTCCCTCGCTAAAGACCGAAAGAGAAGTAGTCCCCGCACCAATATCCACTACGGCTACCCCTAATTCTCTTTGTTGCTCGGTTAAGACCGCTCGGGAAGATGCTAAAATTGAGGGAATAATTTTTTCAATCTCAATCTTACTCTCATAAACGGCTCTTTCCAGGTTTTCTAAAATCGGTGAAAAAACACAAATCAAGAGAGCTTTGGCCTCTAAGCGAAAACCCTCCAGTCCCAAGGGATCCTTGACCCCTTTTTCGCCATCAATTAAGTACTCTTGAATTTTCGTATCTAAAACTTCTTGATTGGAGGGGAGATTAACGGCTTGCGATGCCTGAAAAACTCTTTTAATATCTTCTTGAGAAATCTTTTGGTCAGCCCGGGAAACCGAGACCAACCCTTGGCTCCTAATAACAGAAAGATGAGTTCCTCCAATATTAACTACGGCTTTTTTTATTTTAATCCCTTTCGTCTTCTGAATTTTTTCTTTCAAAGAAGAAATCGTTTCAGAAATATTTTTGGGGTTGTAAATTTCACTTCTCTTAACTCCAATTGTTTGGGGAACTTCTCTTTTCTCTATGATTGTAATACTGGGAGAATCGGCTTCTTTCTGGCCAATTAAAAGCTTGATTGAACTAGTTCCTATATCTATAGCTGTGATAGTAGTGGACTTCATAGATGAACCTGCGAAGCAGGTGAATAAAGATGAAATCGAAGATTTCATCGCCTGCCGAGCTTTTACGAAACAAGTCAAAGATTTTTTTCAAAAATCTTTTCCACCTTCGCCTTCGCGAAGCGAAGGCTTGGTGGTCAATTAGAAATTTTACCCATATAGTGTTCTTCCTTCTCTTTCATTTTAACGGCTTCCCCTTTGCTTTTTTCGTGTTCATAGCCAAGAAGGTGTAAAAGACCATGGATAAAAATCCTAATCAACTCTTCTTCAAAAGAGCATTTATTCCTTTGGGCTCCTTTTTTTATTTCCCGAAGACAAATAATAATCTCCCCCAGTCCTTCTTCGTCTGAAACTTTGTTTTCTTCCGCAAAAGAGAGAACATTGGTAGCCCTGTTCACTCCCCGATAATTTTTGTTCAACTCTCTTATCTTTCTTGTCCCCACAAAAACCAAAGAGATGTCCCCCTCTCTTTTTTCTTCCGCTAAAATATTTTGACCGACTTTTTTAATTAAAGAATCGTCAACCCTTCCTTTAAGACCTGTCAAATTATTTATTTCTATCATAACTTTCCAACTTTCCGAGCTTTTTCAATTCATCACGCTCTTTCTTTTTGTCTTCCCTTCTCAATGCTGACCTCTTTTTCAATTGGTTGCTTTTCCCCTTCTTCTTAAATCTTCTCTTTCTAACCTCTAACAATATTCCGCTTTTTTTAATTTTTTGCGAAAAACGCCTGCTCAAACTTTGAGGGCTTTCTCTATCTGATTGTTTTTCTACTTTTAAAGGCATATTTGATAAAATGTCTAATTAACCTAATTGCTCTAATGTCTAATCAAACCCCAATTCCCAGATGACCAATGAAACCTCAAAGTTTAATGAATTTTGGATTTTGGATTTATAAAGTAATTGGGATTTGGGATTTAATTAGAGTAATTAGAAATTAGAAATTAGAAATTAAGATAATTAATAATTACATCCCTTATTTTCCTGTTTTTCTCTTTATCTCCTTAATCACTCGGGCAAGAGCAACTGTTTTCTGCTTCCCGCTTTTCATATCTCTAATAATTATTTTTTCCTCTAAGGCCTCTTTTTGACCCATAATCAAAACATATTTGACTCCCGCTTTGTTCGCTAACTTTAATTGTAAAGACAAAGAGTCCTTATGTAAAGTCTCGACCACTTTAATTTTCTGCTTTCGAAAGTCCTCAAATAATTTTAAACTTTTTTTCTTGGCCAATTCTCCGACTTGGGCTAAGAAAACTTTTGATGTTGTTTTAGAGTCCCCTTTGCTTTTTTCTTTCAGAAGATTTGCTATCCTACCCACCCCCGAAGCGCAACCGCAAGCTGGAACTTCTTTCCCCCCCAAAATTTTAGCTAAATTATCATACCTCCCTCCGCCAACCAATGTTCCTTGCCCTCCCTCTCCCTCTTTCTCTGTTGAAATTTCAAAAACAGTTCTAGTATAGTAATCTAACCCCCTAACAAGATATGGGTCCAATGTGTAAGGTATTTTTAATGTATCCAAGGATTCTAAAACTTTTTTGAAATGGTCATTGCAATCCTTGCAAAGATGATCCAATATCTGGGGAGCCCCTCCCCTTATAATTTCTTGGCACTTTTCGTTTTTACAATCCAAAATTCTTAAAGGATTTAATTTTAATCTTTTCACACAATCGGCGCAAATAGAATTCCGATAACTCCTCAAATAACTCATCAAGACCTTCTTATAATAGGGACAACATTGAGAATCGCCGATACTATTAACCTTAATAATTAAATTTTTAAACTCAAGGGCTTTTAAGATATTATAGGAAAGTTGAATTGTTTGAGCATCTATTATCCAGGACTCGCTTCCCAAAAATTCGAAACCAAATTGATAAAATTGGCGATATCTTCCAGATTGAGGTTTTTCGTGCCGAAAACAAGGCCCAAAATACCAAAGTTTAACCGGTTTAGGCAAACTTTCCATCCCATGTTCAAAATAAGCTCTAATAATCGAGGGCGTGTACTCTGGTCTTAGTGTTAAACAATCCCCTCCCTTTGTTCTTAAGCTAAACATTTGCTTCTGAACAATTTCGGTACCTTGACCAGTCCCTTTTTCAAAAAGTAAACTCTGTTCCAAAATTGGGGGTTCAATTCTTTGAAAACCATAAAATCCTGCTATCTCCCGACAAACTTTTTCAATTTTGTTAAAATATTTGAAATCCTCGGAAAGCAAATCTCGCATCCCGATTGGCGATTGGTATTTGGTCATAATTGTTAACGTTTTATCTCTAAAATTCGTTTACCTATGGCTCCAAATTTTAGACAAAACTCTTAATATTCTGGAGCGGTAAAATAAGCCGCCGCTGTAGCCGGAGGAAACACTCGAAAAAGTGCTCGACCAATAATATTTTTTTTAGGAAGAACCCCCCAACTTCTCGAATCAAAAGAGTTTTGACGATTGTCTCCTAAAACAAAAAACTCATCTTCGCTTAAAAGAAAGTCCGTTTGATTAAATAAGGTTTGATTGTTAAGATACTCGGATTCGTCCAGAACCTTTTTTTGGCCTAACCTATCAACCACAAATATCTGATTGCCTTCCAATGAAATTATTTCCCCCGGCAAGCCGATAACTCTCTTAATAAACTTTTCGGAAAGATTTTGGGGATAACGGAAAATGATTACATCTCCCCTTTCGGGAGCGCGAAAACGATAAGTAATTTCATCAACAATCAAATAGTCGCTATCTGAAAAATTGGGCTCCATTGAAATCCCTTTAACAATAAAGGGCTGAAAAATAAAATAACGAATAGGAATAACTATAACTAAAGCCAAAAATACGATTTTCGCCACTTCCCAAAAAAATAATAGAGTTTGTTTCAAAAACATTTTATTTAACGGCTGATTATAAATTATAACAAATTTGTTAATTAATACAAGAAAGAATATAATAAAGCATGTAACGTGTAACATGTAACATGTAACGTGTAAAATTTATGATAGAAGAAAATTTTCATTCAAAATTAAAATTATTAATGGATGAATTTGTTTCTCGGATTTACGAAATTACAAAATATTTTCCGAAAGAAGAAATTTACGGACTAACATCGCAATTAAGGAGAGCGTCTTTATCAGTGATTTTAAACTATATTGAGGGGTTTGCTCGACAAAGAAAATTAGTATTAAAAAACTTTTTGGAGATCTCTTATGGGTCGCTAAAAGAATCTAAATATTTAATCTATTTTAGCACCAAACAAGGTTACATAAAGAAATTAGAAGAGGAAAAA